>Ga0307515_10000204_pt1 | contig 145075 bp, 119 predicted proteins | sample 17_EM_MG_FD_194513 | JGI IMG/M metagenome (GOLD analysis project Ga0307515, IMG submission 194513) | Populus trichocarpa ectomycorrhiza microbial communities from riparian zone in the Pacific Northwest, United States - 17_EM | ecosystem: Host-associated > Plants > Roots > Unclassified... | reverse complement strand
GCGGTCCACGGTCAACGTGCCGGCGCCGCCGGACAGTGTCAGCGTGCTGGCCGCAGGCGCAGACAGCGCAGTGCCCGCAGCGAGTGTGCCGCCGCCGGTGCTGCTGGTGATGCTGGCGCTGCTGAGCAGCGTGACGTCGCTGGCGACGCTGACGGCGTTGCCGATGTCCAGCGTGGTGCCGGCGGCCAGCACGATGGCGGCGCTGCCGTCGCCGGCGGTGCCGGCACCGGTGAGCCGCAGCAGGCCGGCGTTGACGTTGGTCGCGCCGGTGTAGCTGTTGGCCGCGCTGAGCACGACGTTGCCGCCGGCGATGGCGACGGTGGCGGCAGCGGCAACCTCGTCGATGGAGCGTGCGACGGCCAGCGTGCCGGTGCCGCCGGACAGCGTCAGCGTGTTGCCGGCGGCGACCGACAGCGCGGTGCCCGCGGCGAGCGTGCCGCCACCGGTGCTGCTGATGATGCTGTTGATGCCGGCGCTGCTGGGCAGCGTGACGGTGTTCGCGACGCTGGCACCGCCAGCGATGTCCAGCGTCGTGCCTGCGTCCAACGTGATGGTCCCGCCACCGGCATCCGCCAGGCTGCTGACACTGCCGTCGATGCGCAGCGTGCCGGCGTGCACCGTGGTGCCGCCGCTGTAGCCGTTGTCGGCCTGCAGCACCAGCGTGCCGCTGCCTCTTTTTTCGATACTGCCGGCGCCACCGATGGCCTGCGACAGCGTCAGCGTGTCGTTGCGGTCGATCGTCAGCGTGCCAGCATTGCTGATGCTGCCGCTGCCCAGGCCGCCGCCGGCGCCGGCGTTGCCGACCTGCAGCGTGCCGCCGAGGATGCTGGTGCTGCCGGTGGAGGTGTTGCTGCCGGTCAGCACCGTGGTGCCGGCGACGTTGACCAGCGTGCCGCCGCTGCCGCCGCCGATGTCGTTGGCCACCGTCACGCCGTCGCTGCGGTTGAAGCGCAGGGTGCCGTCGAGCGTGATCGCGCCGCTGCCGAGTTGGCCCGTGGTGCTGCCAGCGCCGATGTTCAGCGTGCCGGCGCTGACCGCGGTCGTGCCGGTGTAGCTGTTGGCACCGGTCAGCGTCAGCGTGCCGCCGCCGGCCTTCACGAGGTTGCCGCTGCCCGAGATGGTGCTGCTGACAGTCGGCGTGCCGGTCAGTGTCCAGGTGCTGGTGCTGCCTGTGGTGAGGGCAACGCCGCCGATGATGTTCAGCGACTGCGCCGTCAGGTTGCCGCCGATCTGGTGCACGCCGGTGTTGCCGCCGCCGTCGTTGCTGATGACGAGCGTGCCGCTGGTGGCGCTGAGCGTGACGCCGCTGGCGACTTCGACACGGCCGTTGGTCGTGGCGTCGGGGCTGGCGCCGCTGCTGGCCAGCAGCGTCAGGTCGCCGGCACTGGTGATGCTGGCGTTGATGATGATGTCATCGCCGGCCTGCAGCGTCAGGCCACCGGTGCCGCTGCGCGTCAGCGTCGCGCCGGCGGCGACGGTGATGGTGTTGTCGGCCTGCAGCGTCAGCGCGCCGTTGGCGCCGGCGTCACCGGTCAGGCCCGCGATGGCGCCTTTGGTGATGATGCTGTTGTCGTTGTTGTTGGCGTTGAACGTGAAGACGCCGCTGCCGTTGATGTCGCCATTGTTGATGTCGTCGCCGGTCGTGCCGTCGCCGTTGATGTTGGCCCCGCTGTCCTGGATCGTGATCGAGGCCGGGTCCAGCAGCAGCATGCCGGCCTGGCCCTTGGGTGCCGAGCGGTCGGAGTCGCCGCGGAAGTCGAGATACTGTTTGCCGGAGACTTCGACGAAGCCGCCGTCGCCACCGTGGGCGCCGCCGCGGGCGTCGGCGCGGCCGCCGAACAGCGTGGACTGGTCCGACCAGACGATGAGCTTGCCGCCGTTGCCGTTGTCGGTGGCGCTGACGTCGAGCACAGCGCCCTTGCGCACGGACACCATTTCGGCGTTGTGAATGTCCGGGTTTTTGCCCTGGTAGTCGCCGCCGACCAGCAGCGTGCCGCCGCCGGCGGCGCCGCTGGCGTCGAGCACGGCGCTGCTGTCGATGCCGATCTTCTGGCCCAGCACGCTGATCGCGCCGCCGTGCTCGCCGGCAGCGGCGCCGCTGGCGTCCAATCTGCCGCTGACGACGGTGGCGCCGCTGCTGCCACCATCGATGACGATGCGGCCCTGGCGCTGGCCGATGCTGCGCGCCTGCACCACACCGTCGAGGTTGAGCACGGTGTCGGCAAAGCCGGCGCGCGCCGCGGCGCGCACTTCGGCCAGGCCGCCGTCAGCGAACACGTTGCCCAGCAGCGACAGCCGTGTCGCCAGGCTGCCGTCGTTGCGCACGTTGAAAAAGATCAGGCCGTCGCCTTCGACGTCGACCGTCACTTCGGTGGCCGCGGCCAGGCCGACACGGCGCGCGTCGATGCGGCCGCTGTGCGTGAGCTGCGGCGCGACTAGCACGACGCTGCCGTTCGGCGCCGTGATCTGGCCCTCATTGACGAGGTCACCCGGTGTGCCAGCGCCGCGGCCCAGCACCAGCCGGCCCGAGGCCACGTCTTCGTTCGTGATGCTCAGTGTGCTGGCGAGCAGGCCACCGACATCGACACGCGCGCTGGCGCCGAAAACGATGCCACGCGGGTTGATCAGCCAGACGCTGCCGTTGGACTGCAAGCTGCCGAAAATCTGCGACGGGTCGTTGCCGAGCACGCGGTTGAGCAGCACCGAGCTGCTGCCCGGTTGCGTGACGACGACACGTTCATTGGCGCCGATCGAAAAACTCGTCCAGTCGATGCCGGCGCGCTGCGTGGCCTGCGTGATGTCGAGCTGGTTCGGCGCTGTCTGCCGCACCGTCGTCTGGCCGAAGCTGGGCACACCGTCCTGCGGCAGGCCGAAGCTGGCCGGGGCGGCGCCGATCAGGCAGGCGGCCAGGCTGATCGGGCGCAGCGCGAAGCGCCTGGGCTGGGTGCGGCGGGTCGGCAGCTGGGTGCGCATGGTGGGTGTCTCTCTCGGCTCGCTAACGGCAGTCAGGTGCGGCGTCAGTTGAAGGGGCGGGTCAGCTGCACGTAGGCGCGTGGGTCGCGCACCACGGTGTCGCTGCGGGCCACGCCGGTGTAAGGCTTGGACACGCTCACGCGCAGCGCAAAGGTGTCGGGTTTCACCCAGGCCAGGCCGATGCCGTAGCCACCGAACTTGGCGTGGTTGGCTTCGGGGCGCAGCGCGTTGGCATCGGGCTCGACGCGGTACTGCACGTAGCCGGCGTCGCCGAACAGGCTGAACACCATCTCGCGCGCGCTGCGACCGAACCAGTCTTCCGGCGGCAGGAAACGCAGCTCGGCAGTGAGCACGGCGCCGCTGTCGCCGGTGCCTTCGCCGCTGGCAAAAGCGCGCACCCCGTCGGGCCCGCCGATGCGGAACTGCTCGGTCGTGTCGAGGTTGTGCGCCGCATGCTGGCCGCGCAAGGCCACGTAGGCGAGCACGCGGTTGGTCAGCACGTCCTGCAGCCGCGTGAAGCCGTAGGTGAGTTTGCCGAACTTCTCGGCATCGGTGAGCCCGGGGGTGCGGCCTTCGGGATAGTTGACGCGGCCGATCACGCCGCTCACGTCGTAGGTGTTGACGCCGCCGCCGAGCAGGCTGTCGCGGAAGTCGCCGGTGCTGCCGAGTGCGATCGTGTCGACGTTCTTGCGTTTGCTGGTGTCGCTGATGTAGTCGGTATAGCTCTTGTGTTCGTACGACGTCAGCGCGAACAGGTTCAGGTTGCGCGAACGCACCACCGGGTACAGCGCGTAGACGTTGGCGGTGAGGGCGCTGCCATGGAAGTCGAGCGCAAAGGTCGGGTCGTCCTTGTCGAGCTGGTAGCGCACACCCGACAACGAGGTGCCGACTTTGAAGCCGTCGCTGCCCAGCGGCGTGTTGTAGCCCACCAGCGCAAACGACATGCCGCCGGTGGTGGACACCAGCGCCGTGGCGGTGAGGCCGTCGCCGCGGCCGAACGGGCTGTTCTTCTGCACCAGGCCGCCCAGGCGGTACAGGCCGAGCACACGCGAACCGTTGGCGTCGACATCGACGCGGCCGGTCCAGCTGCTGTCGGCGCGTGGTGTCACCACCAGCGCCGCGGTGCCGGGTGTGTTGCCGGCGCGCACTTCGAAACGGGCGCTGATGCCGCGCAGGTCGTTGAGCAGGAACACCACACGTTCGACGTCGCGCACACGCAGCACGCTGCCGGGTTGCAGCCGGGCCAGGTAGGCTTCGACGACGGCGCGGTCCACCGGCAGGTTGTCAGACCAATTCAGCACGACACGGTCGAGCCGGCCTTCGAGCACGGCGATGCGCACGACGCCGCCTTCGGGCACCTGCTCGGGCAGGTAGGCGTAGCCGAGGTAGTAGCCGAGTTCGCGCTGCAGGAAGCGCGTGACCTCGGCCGCGGCGTTGACCAGGCTCTCGAAGCTGCGATCCTTGCCGGTGAAGGCCTCGGTCAGCTTGGGCAGCGCAGCCTGCAGCTCGGGCGGCGCGTTGTCGTCGACGACATACCGCGTCACATCCAGCCGCACATCTTCATCGGGCTTGGCCAGTTCGCGCGGCGGTGGCGGCACGGCGACCGCCGGCGGCGCCTTCTGCGGCACCACTTCCAGCGGCGCCAGCTCGGAACTGCGCGGCACCACGGTCGGTGTGGTGGGCGGCGGCGGGGGTGTTTGCGCGCGGGCGCTGAAAACCACGCAGGAGCCCAGAACCAGCAGTGCAAGCGCAAGACCATGCGCGGCCGTGACGCGCGGGGGGTAGCCCATCCCGACCTCGATTTCCAGTGACAGAGTGTCAGAGCATGTTATCGGAGCGATCTGGTCGGCGCCACCCGTCGGCGGCCGATGGTGCAAGCCTGCAACGGCGCGGCATGACCCCTCGATTGAGGGGCGCCGGGCCCCCTGCATCGGCCGGCGGGCCGCTTGGAATCTGGGGGTTCTCAGAAGTCAGCAAGCCTGCGACACTCCCGGCCCATCGCTGCCTAGACTGGCAACGGGCCCGGCCGGAGCACAAGCGCTTTCGGGGCCCGGGGCGGCGTTGCAATCAGAATCACATCGATGAGCGAATTCGACGCTGCAAACAACAAGGTCACCGCCTGGCTCCAGCCGCTGGCGGACGAAGCCGCCCCATGCGGGCCTGATCTCGAGTACGACAACGACTTCCTGGCCCTCACGCAGGCCGCAGCGGGCAAGCCCGAATCGCAGTTCGGTCCGGCCGAGCCGCCCAACTGGCGTGCGGTGCTCGACCTGGCCGACACGCTGTTCGAGCGCACACGCGATCTGCGTGTGGCCATCTTCTGGCTGCGCGCCAACCTGCATGCGCTGGGCTACGGCGCGCTGCCCTCGGGCCTGACGCTGCTGATCGGCCTGGTCGAACAACACTGGGAGCAGCTGCACCCGCTGCCCGACCCAGACGACGGCGACCCCTACGCACGTGTCAACGCGCTGACCGTGTTGCGCGAGTCCGACGGCCTCATCGGCGACTTGCGCGACGCGCGTCTCATCGCCGACCGTGCCATCGGCGAACTGAGCGTGCGCGCGATCGAAGTGGCGCTGGGTTTGTCGCCGGCGCGCAGCGGCGAGGCCGATCTCGGCACCGGCCCGATCACGCAGATGCTCACCGCGGGTGTCGCCAAGGCCCCCGAACTGCGGGGGCTGTGCAACACCGCGCTGGCGCTCACCAAGCAGCTGATGTCGCTGCTGAACGACAAGCTCGGCACCGGCACCGCACCCGATCTGCGGCCGCTGCATGCGCTGGTCAACGGCGTCGTCTCGCTGCTGCCGCCCGAGGCCGTGGCCGAAGAAGAAGGCGCTGGCGACGAGGCCGGCGCAGGCGAAGACGGCGCGCCGCGCGCTGGCGCCAAACGTGGCCTGTCGGGCTCGGTGACCTCGCGTGAAGAGGCCATCCGCGCCATCGATCTGGTGTGTGAGTACCTGGTGCGCGCCGAGCCCACGAACCCGGCGCCGCTGTTCCTGCGCCGCGGCCGGCAGCTCATCAACCACGACTTCCTGCAATTGATGAAAGTGCTGGCGCCAGATGCGTTGTCGGAAGTTGCGCGCGTCGTTGGTGTGGATCCCGACACGGTCGAGAGCCCTGATGGCTCTTGACGCCAGGGCACACTTCGAAGAAAACCTCTCTCTCTTTCGCCCCTCAATGCCGCACAGGAGTTTGGAATGAGCACCAGCAGCCAGAAGTTCATCGCCCGCAACCGCGCCCCGCGGGTCCAGATCGAATATGACGTCGAACTTTATGGCGCCGAAAAGAAGGTGCAGCTGCCCTTTGTGATGGGCGTGCTCGCCGATCTCTCGGGTAAACCCGCGGAGCCGCTGGCACCGGTGTCGGACCGCAAGTTCCTCGAGATCGACGTCGACAACTTCGATTCGCGCATGAAGGCGATGAAGCCGCGGGTGGCGTTCCAGGTGCCGAACTCGCTGACCGGCGAAGGCAACCTCAGCGTCGACATCACCTTCGACAGCATGGATGACTTCTCCCCTGACGCTGTGGCGCGCAAGGTCGATTCGCTGAACAAGCTGCTTGAGGCGCGGCAGCAACTGCAGAACCTGGTGACCTACATGGACGGCAAGGGCGGCGCCGAAGAACTGATCGGCAAGCTGATGGCCGACCCGGCGCTCTTGGGTGCGCTGGCGTCCTCGGCCAAGCCTTCCGAAGGCTGACCCCTCTGCGCTGACAAACCGAACAACAGGAGCACTCCATGGCAGAAACCCAAGCTTCCGCGGCACTGGCCGCCGTCACGATGGAAGGCAGCGACCTCGCGTCGCTGCTGCAGAAGGAATTCAAGCCCAAATCCGACGACGCCAAGAGCGCCGTCGAACAGGCGGTGCAGACGCTGGCGCAACAGGCGCTGGCGCAGACGCAGCTGATCGGCAGCGACGTCACGGCCTCGATCGAAGCCATGATCGCAGCCATCGACAAGAAGCTGTCCGAGCAGATCAACCACATCCTGCACAACGACGAGTTCCAGAAGCTCGAAGGTGCATGGCGCGGCCTGCACTACATGGTGAACAACACCGAGACCGACGAGCAGCTGAAGATCCGCGTCATGAATGTCTCGAAAGCCGAACTCGGCAAGACGCTCAAGCGCTACAAGGGCACGGCCTGGGACCAGAGCCCGATCTTCAAGAAGGTCTACTCCGAAGAGTTCAGCCAGTTCGGCGGTGAACCTTTCGGCGCCATCGTCGGCGACTACCACTTCGACCAGAGCGCACCCGACGTCGAGCTGCTGGCCGAGATGTCGAAGATCGCCGCCGCGGCCCACGCGCCTTTCATCACCGGCGCTTCGCCGACGCTGATGCAGATGGACTCGTGGCAGGAACTCGCCAACCCGCGCGACCTGACGAAGATCTTCACGACGCCCGAATACGCGGCCTGGCGTTCGCTGCGCGACTCCGAAGATTCCAAGTACCTCGGCCTGGCGATGCCGCGTTTCCTGTCGCGCCTGCCCTACGGCAGCAAGACCAACCCGGTGGAGGCCTTCAACTTCGAGGAAGACACCGGCTCGGCCGACCACAGCCGCTACACCTGGGCCAACGCAGCGTATGCGATGGCGACCAACATCAACCGTTCGTTCAAGGAATACGGCTGGTGCACGCGCATCCGCGGCATCGAATCGGGCGGCGCGGTGATGAACCTGCCGACGCACACCTTCCCCACCGACGACGGTGGTGTCGACATGAAGTGCCCGACCGAGATCGCCATCGAAGACCGGCGCGAAGCCGAGCTCGCGAAAAACGGCTTCATGCCGCTGGTGCACCGCAAGAACAGCGACTTTGCCGCCTTCATCGGCGCCCAGTCGCTGCACAAACCTGCCGAATACGACGACCCCGACGCCACCGCCAACGCCAACCTGGCGGCCCGCCTGCCCTACCTGTTCGCGACCTGCCGCTTCGCGCACTACCTGAAGTGCATCGTGCGCGACAAGATCGGTTCGTTCAAGGAACGCGACGAAGTCCAGCGCTGGCTGTCGACCTGGGTCATGCAGTACGTCGACGGCGACCCAGCGCACTCGTCTGAAACGACGAAGGCGCGCAAGCCGCTGGCCGCCGCCGAGGTGGTGGTCGAGGAAGACCCCGCGAACCCGGGCTACTACAGCTCGAAGTTCTTCCTGCGGCCGCACTACCAGCTCGAAGGCCTCACCGTGTCCCTGCGGCTGGTGTCGAAGCTGCCGTCGGCCAAGGGCGGCTGAGTTAGCGGCTGAGTTTTTCGCAAAGAGTACCGACACAGAGTTCATCAACCTTCACTGGCTGCGCAGCGGAGGGCGCCCACCCACAGGGCGTAGATCGCAGCGTCAAACGCCCGACTGACGGGCAATTTAGGAGAGCATCATGGCTGTAGACATGTTCATGAAGATCGGCGACATCAAAGGCGAGTCGACCGACAAGAAACACCCCGACGAGATCGACGTGCTGGCCTGGAGCTGGGGCATCTCCAACTCCGGCACCACCCACCAAGGTGGCGGCGGCGGCGCCGGCAAGGCCAACGTGCAGGACCTGTCCTTCACGAAGTACACCGACGCGTCGTCGCACGCGCTGCTGCTGGCTTCCAGCAACGGCCAGCACTACCCGAAGGCCAACCTCGTCGTGCGCAAGGCCGGTGGCAAGGGCGCGCCGATCGAGTACATCAAGATCGAGATGGACGAAGTGCTGGTCACTTCCGTGTCCTGCGGCGGTTCGGGTGGTGAAGACCGCCTGACCGAAAACGTGACGCTCAACTTCGCCAAGGTGAAGTACGAGTACACGCCGCAGAAGGCCGACGGCACGCCGGACACGACCAAGGAAATGATCTACAACATCGCCGAGAACGACAACGCCTGACGTTGTCCGGTTGAGTCGTGATGCCGCACCCGGTGGCGGGGCCCCGTTGGCCCCGCGCTCCGGGTTGCGCTTTTCCTTGATCGCCTGAGACAAGCACCATGACCCGTTCCGACATGTTCCTCAAGGCCACCGGCCAGCGCACCGGGGAGATCGTCGGCGAGTCCAGCGACAAGCGCTTCCCGAACCAGATCGACGTCATCGACTGGAGCTGGGGCATGACCGCTCCCACCGCCGTCGGCGGCTCCCGCACCGGGCGCGTGCTGATGGACGAACTCAAGATCGTCAAACGTGTCGACAAGGCGTCGACCGCGTTGATGGCCGTGATGAACACCAACGAAGTGCTGACCACCGCCGTGTTGTCGGTGCGCAAGTCGGGCGGCTCGTTGCCGCTGCCGTACTTCGTGATGACGCTGAGCCTGGCCCGCATCAACGGCTACCAGGTCCAGTCCGACGTGGACAGCAGCGGTTCGCCCACGCTCACAGAACACCTGACGCTGACGTTCAAGTCGGTGAACATCGACTACACCTCGCAGGGCACGACTGGCGGCAGCATGGGCGCCAGCAGCTTCGCGGCCGAGGCCGCCCCCACCTGAACGGAAAAGACCCCATGTCGAACCCCGCCGCAGCCGAGCAGGCTCTGAAGGACGGCGATGTGCCGCGTGCGCTGAAGCTGCTGACGGAGCAGGTGCGTTCACACCCGCAAGACGCCAAGCTGCGTGTCTTCCTGTTCCAGCTGCTGTGTGTGCTGGGCCAGTGGGAGCGGGCGCTGAACCAGCTCAACGTCTCGCTCGAACTCGACCCGGCCACGCTGCCGATGGTGCAGACCTACCGCGAGGCCATCGCCTGCGAGGCACTGCGTGCCCAGGTCTTTGCCGGGCAGAAGGTGCCGATGCTGTTCGGCGAACCCGAGCCCTGGATCGCCTTGCTGATCGAAGCGCTGCTGCGCGAAGGCCGGGGCGAGCCCGAGGCCGCGCAGCAGCTGCGCTCGGAGGCGCTGGAACAGGCACCTGCCACCGCCGGCACCGCTGACGGCCAGGCCTTCGAATGGATAGCCGATGCCGACACGCGGCTGGGCCCGACGATCGAAGCCGTCATCAACGGCCGCTATTACTGGCTGCCCTGGAGCCGGCTGGCCAAGGTCGACATCGACCCGCCGCAAGACCTGCGCGACCGCGTCTGGATGCCGGCGCACTTCGAGTTCACCAACGGCGGCGATGTCGTCGGCCTGCTGCCCACACGCTACCCCGACACCAACCTCGCCGCCGGCGACCTGCTGGCGCTGGCGCGCCAGACCGACTGGCGCGAGAAGGCGCCGGGTGTTTTCATCGGCCTCGGCCAGCGCCTGATCACCACCGACACGGCCGAGTTCGGCCTGATGGACCTGCGCTCGGTGGTGCTGGCCGAGCCGCCGGCAGCGGCCGCCGAACCGGCGGACCCGGCCGATCCGGTCGCGGGCTAGGCGCGCCGCCAATCCATGGCCAACCTGCGTGCCCAGGACCGTCTGCAACCGGCGCTCCTGGACCGGCTCACCGATGATGACCCCGAGTCGCTGCAGGAAAGCGGCGAGCAGCGTGTCATCAACCGCAACCGCCTGCGCGACATGGTGTTGCGCGACCTCGCCTGGCTGTTCAACGCCACCGCACCGGGCGGTTCGATCGACTTCTCGCGTGCGCCCCATGCCCGCAGGTCGGTGCTGAACTACGGCCTGCCGGCGCTGTCGGGCCAGACCGCGTCGACGATCGACCCGCTGGTGCTGCAGGGGCGCGTGCGCCAGGCCATCCTCGACCATGAACCGCGCATCCTGCCCGAGACCCTGCTCGTCGAGGCCGTGATCTCCGAACAGCAGCTCGACCACCACAACCAGATCGGCTTTCGCATCACTGGCCAGCTCTGGGCCCAGCCGGTGCCGCTGGAACTGCTGCTGCACACCGACATCGACCTGGAGACCGGCCGTGTGGCTGTTCGGGAGCTGGACCGCTGATGGATCCGCGGCTGCTGCGCTACTACAACGAAGAACTGCGCCACCTGCGCGAGATGGGCGCCGAGTTCGCGCAGCAGTTTCCGAAGATCGCCGCCCGGCTGGGCATCGAGGGGCTCGAAGTCACCGACCCCTACGTCGAGCGTCTGCTCGAAGGTTTTGCGTTCCTGGCCGGGCGCATCCAGCTCAAGATCGACGCCGAATTCCCGCGTTTCACGCAGCGGCTGCTGGAGATCGTCTACCCGCAGTTCCTGGCGCCGACGCCGGCGATGCTGATCGCGCAGCTTCACCCCGACCTCGGCGACCCGTCGCTGGCCACCGGCCCGCGGCTGGCGCGTGGCGCGGTGCTGAACAGCCAGCCCGGCAAGGGCGGCGCTACCGCCTGCGAGTTCCGCACTGCGCACGAGGTGGCGCTGTGGCCGCTGGAGCTGACGCAGGTGGAGTACTTCACCCACGCTGCCGACCTGCCGATGGCGGCGGTGCCCGAGTGGCGCAAGTACCGCGCCGGCCTGCGGCTGCGACTGCGCTGCACGGCAGGGCTCGACTTCTCGCAGCTCGGCCTGCAGGACCTGCGCCTGCACTGCGCCGGCATCGACGACGTGGCCTACCGCCTGCACGAACTGGTCTGCGGCCACACGCTGGGTGTGCTGGTCCTGCCGAGCAAACGGCCGGCGGCGTGGCACGAGGCGATCGACGGCGAGTGCATCGAACCGGCCGGTTTCGAAGACGAGCAGGCCTTGCTGCCGCAGACGCTGCACGGCTTCGAAGGCTACCGCGTGCTGCAGGAGTACTTCGCGTTCCCGCAGCGTTTCCTGTTCTTCGACATGCTGGGCATCGGCGAGACCTTGCGCCAGCGCGGTGGCACCGAGGTCGACATCGTCATCCTGTTCTCGCGTGCCGACAACGCGCTGCTGCAGGCGGTGGACGCCACCAGCATCGCGCTGAACTGCGTGCCGGCGATCAACCTGCTGGAAAAGCGCTGCGACCGCATCCACGTCAGCCCCGACAACGCCGAGTTCCACGTCGTGCCCGACCGCACACGGCCGATGGACTACGAAGTGCATTCGCTCGTCGAAGTGCTGGGCTACGGCACCGGCGTCAACAGCGAGTGGCGTTTCCTGCCGTTCTACAACGCCTTCCACACCGAAGACCGCAATCACAACGCCTACTACGCGGTGCAGCGCGAACCGCGGCTGCTGTCGCAGCTGCAGCAGCGCGAAGGGCCGCGCACGTCGTACATCGGCACCGAGGTCTCCCTGTCGATCGTCGACGCGAACGAAGCGCCGTTCCCGGCCGATCTGCGGCAGATCGGCGTGCGGGCACTCGTTACCAACCGCGACCTGCCGGTGCTGATGCCGCTGGGCGGCGCCAAGGGCGACCTGACGCTGGCGCAGACCGCGCCGGTGAAGAGCATCAACGTCATCAAGGGGCCGTCGCGGCCGCTGTCGGCGCTGCGCGAAGGCAATGTCGCGTGGAAGCTGATCAACCAGTTGTCGCTGAACCACCTGTCGCTCACCGACACCGACGCCGAACATGGCGCCTCAGCCTTGCGCGAGATCCTGCGCCTGTACGCTTCTACCGGCGACGCCGGCGCGCAGCGCCAGGTCGACGGTGTGCGTTCGGTGCAGCTGAAGCCCGTGGTGCGGCGGCTGCCGATGCCCGGGCCCATCACCTTCGGCCGCGGCGTCGAAGTCAAGGTCGAGGTCGACGACCATGCCTTCGAAGGCGCCAGCGCCTTCCTGCTCGGCTGTGTGCTCGAACGTTTTGTCGCACGCCATGTCTCGATGAACGGCTTCACGCAGATGCGGCTGCACTCCACCGGCCGCGGCGACATCCTGATGGGGAGGCCGCGATGCGGGAACCGGCCGATCCTCTGACGTTCCAGACCCTGCTGCGGGAGATGTCGGCGGCACCGCACCGCTACGACTTCTTCCAGGCGCTGCGCATGGTGGAGGCGCTGCACCCCGACAAACCGCGGCTCGGCCAGGCGCGCCGGCCGGTCGACGAGCCGCTGCGCATGGGCCAGGCGGCCGACCTCTCGTTCGCCCCGTCGAGCATTGCGCGGGTGCAGCAGGCCGACCGCACGGGCCGGCCGCGCATGGAAGTGCGTTTTTTCGGCCTCTTCGGGCCGAACGGCCCGCTGCCGATGCACATGACGTCGTACGCCCGCGAACGCCAGCTGCACCACAAGGACGACACCTTCGCGCGTTTTGCCGACTGGTTCCACCACCGGCTGCTGCTGCTGTTCTACCGCGCCTGGGCCCAGGCCCAGCCCGCGGCCAGCCTGGACCGCCCGGCCGAGGACCGTTTTGCCGATTACGTCGGTTCGGTGGTGGGGGTCGGCGGCCGCGAATGGCTGCACCGCGACGCCGCGCCCGACCACGCCCGGCTCGCCTTTGCCGGCGTGCTGTCGCGCCAGGTGCGCAACGCCGACGGCCTGGCGCATCTGCTCTCGGGATTCCTCGGCATGGCGGTGCGGGTCGAGCAGTTCGTCGGCCGCTGGATGCCGCTGCCGGCGGCCGAACGTTCGCGCATCGGGCGCCGTGCGGCGTCGCGCCGGCTCTCGACATCGCAGCTCGGCGCCAGCGCCGTGCTCGGCCAGGCGGTGTTCGACCGCCAGCACCACTTCCGCATCCACATCGGCCCGCTCGGCCTGCCGGCCTTCGAGGCGCTGCTGCCGGTGGGCAGTGCGCTGCCGGCGGTGCAGGCGCTGGTGCGCCAATACCTCGGCCTCGAGTTCGGCTGGGATCTGCGGCTCGAACTCGACAAGGCCCAGGTGCCCGCCAGCCGCCTGGGCCGCTACGGCCGCCTCGGCTGGACCACCTGGCTCGGCAAGCCGCGTGGCGCTGCGGTGCCGGCGCTGAACCTGGTTCCCAACCTGGCGGCGCGCTGAGTCGCGATCAAGAGCAGCAACCTGTGATGTCAACGTTCTCCTGAAAGGAATTTCCATGGCAGAAATCAACCGCGTGACGCTGTTTGGCAAGCTCAACCAGCCCACCTACAAAGCCGTCGAAGGCGCCACGGTGTTCTGCAAGCTGCGCGGCAACCCGTATGTCGAGATCGAACACTGGCTGGCGCAACTGCTGCAGCAGCCCGACTCCGACTGGCACCGTGTCATCAAACACACCCAGCTCGACATGTCGGCGCTGGCGAAAGACCTGACGGCGGCGCTGGACCGCCTGCCGCGTGGCGCCACCAGCATCAGCGGCATTGCCGAGAACATCGCCGATGCGATCGAACGCGGCTGGGTCTACGGCACTCTGCTCTACGGCGACAGCGTCGTGCGCAGCGGCTACATGCTGGTGGGCATGCTGAAGACCAAGCGCCTGCGCGACGGGCTCATCGCCATCAGCCGCCAGTTCGAGAAGCTCAAGGTCGAGGATCTGTCCGACAACCTCGGCAAGATCATCGGCGGCTCTCCCGAAGACGGGCAGGGCGCCAGCGACGGCAGCAGCGGCGCTGCTGGCGGTGCGGCCCCGGGTGAAGCCAGCGGCGCCATCGCGCCGGCGGCGATGGGCAAGCAGGAAGCGCTGAAGAAGTTCACCGTCGACCTCACCACGCAGGCACGCGAAGGCAAGATGGACCCCATCGTCGGCCGCGACGACGAGATCCGCCAGGTCGTCGACATCCTGATGCGGCGGCGCCAGAACAACCCCATCCTGGTCGGCGAAGCCGGTGTCGGCAAGACCGCCGTGGTCGAAGGTTTTGCCCAGCGCATCGCACGTGGCGACGTGCCGCCGAGCCTGAAGGACGTTGAACTGCGCTCGCTCGACGTCGGCCTGCTGCAGGCCGGCGCCAGCATGAAGGGTGAATTCGAACAGCGGCTGCGCAGCGTCATCGACGAAGTCCAGGGCAGCCCGAAGCCCATCATCCTGTTCATCGACGAAACCCACACGCTGGTGGGCGCCGGTGGCGCCGCCGGCACCGGCGACGCGGCGAATCTGCTCAAACCTGCGCTGGCGCGTGGCACGCTGCGCACCATCGGCGCGACGACCTTCGCCGAGTACAAAAAACACATCGAGAAAGACCCGGCGCTGACCCGGCGCTTCCAGACCGTGCAGGTCGACGAACCCGACGAGCCCAAGGCTATCCTGATGATGCGTGGTGTCGCCAGCACGATGGAAAAACACCACAAGGTGCAGATCCTCGACGAAGCACTGGAAGCCGCGGTGAAGCTGAGCCACCGCTACATTCCGGCACGCCAGCTGCCTGACAAGAGCGTGAGCCTGCTCGACACCGCCTGCGCGCGCGTGGCTGTGAGCCTGCACGCAACACCGGCGGAAGTGGACGACTGCCGCAAGCGCATCGAAGCGCTGGAAACCGAACTCGGCATCATCGCGCGTGAACGTGCCATCGGCATCGACATCGGCAAACGCGAGGACGAAGCGAACGCGTTGCTGACCACAGAGCGCACACGCCTGGCAGCGCTGGACACACGCTGGGCCGAAGAGAAGACGCTGGTCGACGAGCTGCTGGCGCTGCGCGCCAAGCTGCGCGACGGCATCCGCCCGGTCGAAGGCACCGGCAGCAAGCTCGAAGCCGATGCCGCCGAGGTCGCTGCGGCCGAAGGCAAGACCGACGCCGACCGTGAAGCAGAACGGGTTGCGCTGATGGCGCAGCTGAGGACGGTGCAGGACAAGCTGACGACGCTGCAAGGCGAGACGCCGCTGATCCTGCCGACGGTGGACTACCAGGCCGTGGCCGCGGTGGTGGGCGACTGGACCGGCATCCCTGTCGGCCGCATGGCGCGCAACGAGATCGAGACCATCCTGAACGTGGCGCAGAGCCTGGCCCAGCGTGTCATCGGGCAAGACCACGCGATGGAGATGATCGCCAAGCGCATCCAGACCTCACGCGCCGGTCTCGACAACCCGAGCAAGCCGATCGGCGTCTTCATGCTCGCCGGCACCTCCGGCGTCGGCAAGACCGAAACCGCGCTGGCGCTGGCCGAGGCCTTGTACGGCGGTGAACAGAACATGATCACCGTCAACATGAGCGAGTACCAGGAAGCGCACACCGTCAGCACGCTGAAGGGTTCGCCGCCGGGTTACGTGGGTTACGGCGAAGGCGGTGTGCTCACCGAAGCCGTGCGCCGCAAGCCGTACAGCGTGGTGCTGCTCGACGAGGTGGAAAAGGCCCACCCCGACGTGCACGAGATGTTCTTCCAGGTTTTCGACAAGGGCTTCATGGAAGACGGCGAAGGCCGTTTCATCGACTTCAAGAACACGCTGATCCTGCTGACCACCAACGCCGGCACCGACCTGATTGCCGGCCTCTGCAAAGACCCCGAACTGATGCCCGACCCCGAGGGCATGGCCAAGGCGCTGCGTGAACCGCTGCTGAAGATCTTCCCGCCGGCGCTGCTGGGCCGGTTGGTGGCGATTCCGTACTACCCGCTGTCCGACGAGATGCTGGGCAAGATCGTGAAATTGCAACTGAACCGCATCAAGAAACGCGTGGAAGCCCGCTACAAGATTCCCTTCGAATATGGCGATGATGTCGTCAAGCTGGTCGTCTCGCGCTGCACCGAGAGCGAGTCGGGTGGCCGCATGATCGACGCGATCCTGACCAACACGATGCTGCCCGACATCAGCCGCGAGTTCCTGACGCGGATGATGGAGGGCAAAGTGATCGAGCGCGTTGCCGTCGGCGTGGCGGACAACGGCTTCAGCTACCAGTTTTGATCAGGATTCTTTTCTGGGTCCGCCGAGTTCCGTACCGTTCCGTTGCAACTCATAAAATCGAGGAGTTTCCGTGCCCGTCTCAAAAGAGTCTCTCAATCATGGCAAGCGTCTGGACTACAAGACTCTGTGGGAAGAACTCCCGCCGCGAAAGATCCAGTCTGGCGACGTGCTGATCAAGCATGTCTGGAGCAAGGAAGCCGGGGCGAATCGTGATCGCAGCGGCATCGAAAACATGATCCGCTTCGGCGGCATGCTGAGCGTATTTGATAAAAAAGGTTCGCAGTCCGCCGAGCACGTCGCGCTCGTCGGCGAGGTCAATGGAAAAGTGCGAATATTCGAAGCCGAGAGCGAAGGGATCCGCACCAAGACCGGGGAACCGCTCGTGCAGCTGACCCGGAATACGGCCTACTCTGTATTCCGATGCGACGACGGCAGCAATCAAGCGCGCGGTCTGGCGTTGCTTTTCGATGCCATGGCGACACGTTTGGCCCAGATTGAAGGGGCCAATCCCTGCCCGATCCATATGCCTCGCTATGAAACAGTTCCGCAAGACAATGTGATACGCAAAGCGGCCAAGTGGGCGCATGTTGCTTACAGCGACATCAACAAGCTGAACAAAGGGAATGTTCAAAGCGCCAAGTACAATTTTGTGAAAATAGCGTCGCCCATTTCGCCGAACATCATTCCCGATATTCTTGGTAAACATCACGAAAAGATGATCGAATTCATCGCCGGTCAGCGTCGAGACATCTGGTACCTCTGCTCGGGCTTTGCCGCCAGCATGCTGCATGCCTGGCATATCAATTACTTCGGGAAGAGGGTGTTCATCGATCCATCGTTGGCCCACCCAACCAACGTGGAGCATCACTTGATGAAGGGGCATCTGAACGGATTTCGCCGTATCGGCCGGTACGGTGGGGGGGTGGGCGGCGCACACTGAGCCCGTCCCAGCCGTGACGTGACCAATCCCGGCTGCTTGTGCAGACAGCCGCCAGCGCAACACGCTGAACTGGGGTGTGAAGTACAGCCCGCGGCTGGTCGGCGAGTCCAAACGCAACGGCATGTCGCAAGGCATGCCTGGCGCTGATGTAGCGCCTTGCTCGCCGCGCACCAACACGCCACACTCACTACGTGCCTGCTCAAGACGCCGACTCCGACACGATCCGCCTCTGGTCCGACGCCAGCGGCGCCGGTCCTGGCCCGCTGCACGGCGACACCCATGCGGCGCGCGAGCGTGTCGCCGCAGCGGCAGGCGACAGCGCCGCGGTGCTGCCGCTGCGGCTGGTGGCGCCGGCGCTGGCCGACGGCACCGACTGGTCGCGTGTCGACGACCAGGCTGTGGTCGACCAGATCGGCGCCGCGCTGGCGCAGGGCCGGCTGTTGATCGGCGCGACGCAGCAGTTGCAGCTGCGCCGGCTGGTGTCGGCAGAGCCGCCGGTGCCGCCACCACCACCGCCGCCGCCGGCAGCGGCCAGCGCACCGCGTTCTGCACCCGCTGCCGCGCCGCCGCCGGCTGTGGAGACCACATTCGGCTCCGAACTCGACGTGCAGGCGATGGTGGCGGTGCTGGTACAGGCGGCGCAGGACGGTGTGCCGTTCTGCGAAGAGTGCGCGCGTGCCGCGGCGGAGGCGGCGGCATGACGCCGGCGCAGCGCGACGCCGTCGTGGCCATGCTGTGGCCGGACGGCGACAAGTCGCGGTTCGGCGTCTGGGCCCTGCTCGATTGCGCCCGCGATCCGAAGATCTATCTCGCACTGCTCGAATCGCGGCTCGAATTCCGCTGCCTCTACAGCGGCAGGCTGCCGCGGGCGCTGGAGATGGTGGCACCGCATCTGGTGGAGCTGTTGCCCGGGCATCGTCTGACGCACCGGCTGCTCGACGAAGGCTGGGGCCGGGCCTGGGGCGTGTTCCTGAAGATCGACGATCCGTCGAACCTGCGCCACCACCTCCGCAAGTTCCTGAAGGTGCAGGACGAAGACGGCCGGCGCATGCTGTTCCGCTACTACGACCCGCGTGTGCTGCGCGCCTATCTGTCCACCTGCACGGCCGAAGAATTGCGCACGGTGTACGGCCCGATCAGGTCGTGGTGCACCGAAAGCGAAGACGAAGCCGCGCTGCTGGAGTTCGCGTTCGAGAGCGGCACGTTGAAGCAGCGCTCGATGCGCCTGCCCGGCCCTGCAGTGCCTGCCTGATCGACAGAGCGCCAGCCTTCAGCTGACTGCCGCCAGTGCCAGGGCGCCGCCAGCGTCCTGCACCAGCACGTAGGTGTGAGGCCCCAGCAGCAGCAGTTGCAAAGGCAGCAGCGGCTTGCCGTCGATGGCCGCGAACGCCGCGGCGTCGCCATGGTGCATGCGGCCGTCGGGCAGTTGCGCCACCCAGGCGCGACGCGCGCCGCCACCAGTGTCGAACGCCGCCGCGGCCGCCACCGGCGCCGCCGGCAGCTCCACGATGCGACTGTCCTGCACACGCCCGGCGCCGTTGCCTGCCGGCCAGGTGACCTGCGCGCAGTGCACACGGCGCAGCGCGTTGTCGGCGGCCACCACCAGCGCGGCGTGGATGCGGCCTTCGGCGTCGACATGCAGGGCCGGCTCGCTTGCGGGCAGCAGGCGCGCCGACCGCAACTCGACCTGGCGCGTCTGCGGCCGGCTGTCGACGCTCTCCACCAGCGTCAGCAGCACACCCGTGGCGGAGCGGCTGGCCAAGACCGCTGCCGGCCGTTCGCCGCGCGCCGCCGGGCCGCGCGCCGCGCGTGCCGTCTGCTGCGCCGGCAATGGCAGCTGCCAGAGCTGGCGGCCGGCCGCCGCGCCAGCGGCCGGCGCGGCGAACTGCCACAGCGCCAAGGCCCCGGCGCGCAGCTGGAAAACTTCCACCGCGCCGCTGCGCTGCAGCAGCGCCGGCTGCACTCGCGGCGCGGCCGGGTCCACGGTGTCGGCCGCGGTTGCGCGCTGCGACGCCTGGCTGCCTTCGATGCCGATCTGCGACGGGCTGCGCCAGCCGTAACGCTGCACGAAGGTGTCGTTGCGCGGGTAGTTGGTCCATGTCGGCAGGGCTTCGTCGGCAGCACCGTCGGCGGCGGCGACGCGCAGCAGGTACATCAGCTCGGTGCGTGCGTAGTCGGGCGCGATCTCGCGGAACAGCGCCATGTACAGAGCACGCTCGCGGCCGTTGTCGACGAGGCACAGGGTGCGCACGACGTTCGTGCGCTGGAAGCCGTCGTCGAGCATCAGCCGCGCCGACAGGAACCGCGGCTTGGCGACTTCCACACGTAGGATGTTCGACGCGACGGCGCTGCCTTCGATGGTGACCTGGGCGCGAACCGTGTGCGTGCCGGCCTGCGTGAAAGGCACCAGGCGGCCCAGATCGAACGTCTCTTCGGCCGCCTGGCCGGGCGCCAGCACCTCGGTGTCGGTGGGCACGGTTGCCAGCGCCGCTGCCGAAATCTCGGGCGGCAGGCCGTTGCGCGGGCTGAAGACAAACGGCTTCGTGAACGATGGGCCTTCCACGGTGAAGACCGGCGTCGCGTTGGTCAGCTCGGACAACCTGGGCACCGTGGCTGCGGCGCTGCCGTCGTTGCGCAGCCGCAGCTGCATCGGCATCAGCTCACGCAGGATGAAGCCGCGCTGCGGCAGGTCGAGTTCGAATTTCACTTTAGCGGGCCCCCGGCTCTGCGCCGCTGCCAGCCGCAGCCCGGCCAGCAGCAAGCCCGCGGCGAGCAGGCGACGCTTGATGACGTCGGTGGCAGACAGGGATCGCATCAGGTTTTTTCATTCAGCGTGCCGTCGACCTTGAGTTTGTTCTTGTTCCAGCCGCGCAGGCGCAACTGGCAGAAGCCGCACAGGTTGTTCAGTCCGGCCCGGTACGACATCAGGCAGTCGCTGACCGCCATGTCGTGTGCCTTGTAGTCGCGGTTGGCATTGGCCCCTTTGTTCTCGGCGGTGTTGCGTGGGTGCGGCAGCATGAAGTGGTGGCCACACTCGTGCGCCGACACCTGCTCGACCGTGTCGGGCGCACGCAGCGCATAGTAGGCCGCATCGGCCAGCATCAGGAAGGCGCAGCGTGTGGTGCCTTCCTTGGACCGGTTGGCGGCCTGCTTGGCGCCGTTGAAGTCGTGCGCCAGCCCGACCAGCGTGCCCATCTGGTTCGTGATCAGGTTGTTGGCGCGGCTGACGTGGAAGATGTTGAGCCCGTCGTCGGCATGCACGACGTGGTCGAAGAGGCTGAGCATCGCTGCTGTCGAAACGTCCTTGAAGTACGCCGCGTAGTCGTTTGCCGTCGCCATGCCTTCCGCCGCCAGCCAGGCTTCAAGTGCGGCGTCGTTGGGAAAGCTCGCAGGGAAGGTGGCCCTCAGGTAGGTTTTGGCGCTGGTTCTGCTGCGCAGGATCAGTCCCTGGCTGCCGCCGGCATGCTGGTCCACCGCGGGGTCGACGAAGTAGCGGTCGAAGTCGCGCCAGCTGGCGATGATGGCGCCGGCGCGGGTGTTCCAGTCGCCCGCCGGGTAGACCGAGACGACACCGGCGGTCTTGTCGTTGATCTCGACGAAGGCGCGCTGGTAGAAGCCCCTCACGGTGGCCAGGCTCATGCCGCCGAACAGCGACTTCTGGATGTACTTGACGATGTCGATGCGGCGCCAGATCTCGAACTCGCCGCTCTCCACCTTCAGCGCGGCCTGGATCGGCAGCGGCGCGTCGGTGTCCACGTGCAGGCGCAGCTTGCCGTCGGCGTTCTGCTCGTGCGCGGCGTACAGCGTCAGCTTGTATTTGTCACCGGCCATGCGCGCCGGCTGGAAGATGACGCCGGTCTTGCAGGCGAAGACACCTTCGCGCCAGGCTTCGCTGTAGGCGGCCCAGGCCCGCGGTTTGCCGCTGGAAACCACCTTGAACGGAAACTTGCCGGCCTGCGCGGTCGGCGGGTCGTGGCCGGGCTGTGCCGGGAACACCTCGTCGCTGGCGAGGCGCTTGCCGCCGCGTTCCTTGTGGCAGTTGCGGCCCTTGGGGCCGACCTTGCCGATGTCGTAGTTCAGCGCCTGGTCGACGAAGGTATTGCCGGTGGCGGCCGAGCGGCTTTCCCAGTCCCACATGAACTTCGTGTGGCCCAGCGCCTTCGGTGCCAGCACCGACAGGTCGCCGCTGCTGCGCACGTAGACACGGGCGCAGATCGGCAGCTTGGGCCCGCGCCCCCAGCGCTCGGCATGGGCGTTGAACAGGCGGTTGTCGAACATCTCGTCCGTCTTCGCCTTGAACTGGTTGCTCGTCAGGAACACCTTGGTGTTGGCGGTGGGCGCGGTGCCGGCATCGAGAATCTCCTGGAACAAAGCGCGCCGGTGGTCGCGCTTGGTCGGAATCATGTCGACGGTGCCGTATTCGAGTTCGAGCTTGTCGATCAGCACATGCACGTAGGTCCACGCCGTCGGGCTGCGGCACATCGCATCGCCCTCGGTCGTGATCTTGAACTTGTACGGCGAGTGTTCGGTGGTGAGAAAACCGTCCGGGAACCGTTTGCTCTTCAACAGCTTGCCGGCGACGGTGCGCAGGCTGCCGTCCCAATCGGCGCTGTCCTGCAGCGTGCCGGCAGCGTCTTCCACCTTCCACAGCAGGTCGCGTTCGCCGTCGTACAGCTCGGCGTCTTTCAGCTCGCGGTGCCAGACCGGGCTCTTGTCGCCGCGCACGAAGATTTCGATGCGTGCCTTCTTCACCGCGGCGACCGGGTTGTAGAAGTCGTAGCGGAGCTTGACCTTGTCCTCGCGTGCCGCCTGCACCGTCCAGGGGCCGGGGTCGAGCTGCGGGCCGGGCGCGAAGTGGAAGTTGTCGTCACCCACCACCGCCGGGTCGCGTGGTGTCTTGCTGCGCGGCAGGCGGTGCGACTGCGACGACGCCGCACCCTTGAACAGCCGCAGCGCGACGACGCCGAACTCGGGCACGACCAGGCGGTTGTTGTGCGTCAGACCTTCGGCGGTGCGGGCCAGGTAGGCGGTGCGGTCGATCGACTTCATGCGGGTTCAGGGGTGGTCGTGCAGGGTCTCGATGGCAGCGCGCATGTCGGCGACGTTGCCGCTCGGTGCTGCCGCGCCGGTGAAGGCCTGGTAGTGTTTGACGACGGCGCGGGTCTTGTCGTTCTCCGCCTCGACCAGGGGCGCATCGAACCCGAGGTTGGCCAGCCGTTGCAGCACGCCGCGCACGGTGCCGTGGGGTTCGAGCGCGCCCGGGCGCAAGGTCCAGCGCACGCGCACGATGTCGGCGTCGAGCGCAGGGGCGGCATCGGTGAAATCGGTGGCCACGATCGCCGGCGGGTGCAGCGGTGGTGTTGCGGCGGCGGCCGCGGCGGCCACTGCCGGGGCGGGCGGCAGGGCTGCCATCTCGACCTCGAGCGAACCGCTCGCCGCGGCGGCGTCGATGTCCAGCAGTTCGACCTTGCCGGTGCCGTCGGGCAGCGCGGCGCTGGTCTTGCCGCCGGCCTGCAGCCCGCAGGTGCTGAAGGTGTAGACCGTCTTGTCGAGCATCGCGACGTAGGCGCGCAAATGGGTCGGCAGGCGGTCGACCAGCAGTGTCTTCGTGGTGTCCAGCGGCAGCGCGATCTTCTTGACACGCTTGGCGGGGATGGCGACGACATCGCCCGGCACCAGCATGTTCGGATTGGCGCGCAGGTTGCGCGTGGCCGTGTTGTCTGCGTGCTGGTAGAGCGTCGTGTACTTGTAGAAGCCGTTGGCCTTGGCGATGCTCGAAAAACAGTCACCGGCCTTCACCGTGTAGTTGGCCATGCGCAGTTACTCCGCCGCCCACTCGTCTTGGTCGACTTCGGGCAACGTCACTTCGTAGTTGCCGCCCACGAGCCCGCCGAGACCCATCGTGCCGTTGGCCAGCGGCCCGGGGTGGATGACGGCGTCACCAAGCAAGATCCGGCAGGACAGCGCAGGAACGGCCGTGCGTGTGTCCAGCCACTTGACCTGCACGATGGCTGTGTGCAGCAGCACGTTTGCCAGCGGGCAGGCGCGTCGCGCGCCCGGCGCAGGCCCCGCACCCGGCACGCCGGCCAGACCGGCGGCGGCGGCGCGCGGCGCCGGCCTGGCGCGCGCCCGGCCGGCGTTGCCGGCGTCAGCCACGGTGGAACTCCATCAGTCTGTCTCCTCGGGGGACTCGGTCATCGCGGCGAGCTGCAGGATCGCCTGTTCGCGCAATCGTTGCACGGCGTCGGCGCGAGGGCAGGTGCGGTCTGCCAGGATCTCGGCCGCCCAGGCATTCTCGGGCAGCATGTGGAAGGCGTCGCCGAGCGCGAACTCAAGTGCCACCCAGGCCGGAAGTTCCGCCGCCCCGAAGCCCAGCGCGACGCCGCGCTCGGTCGACATGCGCACGAACTCCTTCAACCTGGCGTCGGGCAGCACGACATCGGGAAACAGCGACGTGAGCATGCGTGCCAGCCACCCGGCCAACGGCACTCGGCCGAGCAGTTCCAGCTGCTGCGAGCGGATCGTCAGCATCGTGGCAAAACGCGCTCAGGCCACATGTCGCAGCCCCGGTCCCAACCCCGCCAGCGCCGCCGCCGGCTGCGCCACCGACTGGAACCGCATCACCGTCACCGCATTGCGATGCCGGTGGCTCAGTACCGGCATCAGCCCCGCAGCCAGCAGCGTGTTGCCGCCCTGTTCACCGAGGTAGTGTTCGGCACAGGCCTGCAGTTCCTTTTCGCCGTCGTGCAGGTAGGCGTAGGCCGGCAGATCGTCGATCTGATTCTCGTCACCGGGCTCGAAGTCCCAGCCACGCGCCGTGAAGGCGCGGCCGATCAGCAGGGCCACGGCCAGCGAGGCCGGGCCCCAGAGGTACTGTTCGTGCACCGGCGCACCGGTGAATTCCTCGAAGGCGAAGGCGCTGACGGGGTCGCTGCCCTTGCCGTAGGGCAGCCGCAGCAGCACCCGCGGCGCGGCCAGACCGAGCCAGGGCGCGGCTTCGCTGGCTCGCAGCGCGTTCCAGCCCGCCAACGTGGCAGCGTCGGGCGACGCGAGCGCGGTATCGCCGGCGGCGATGAAAGGGCCACCGGCCTGCGAAGCGATCAGGCCCAGCGCAGCGAGCAGCCCGACATCGGTATCGCCGGGCCCGAAGCTGTACAGGCCGGCCAGCAGCGACCAGCTCTCGCCGCCGGGCACGTTGCGCCAACGGTCGGCCAGCGCCAGGTGCAAGCCGGTCTGCGCAAGCTGGCCGTTCGAGGCCACGACATCGGCCAACAGTTCGTCGCGGCTGACGTCGAACAGGTGCAGCTGCAAGTCTTCGTCGAGTTCGAGCGACGCAATCAGCCATTGCACACCGCGCCAGGCCGCTTCGATGGTCTGGAACGCCGGCTCGTGCAGCAGCGCACGCATCTGCTCGGCGGTGGCAGAGTCGACGGCCGTGCGGTAGGCCTTGTCCTGCGCCGAGGTGTCGGCCACGACATGCGGCGCGACGATGCTGCGGATGAAGGCGTCGATGCCGGCGGCCGGGGTCACCGCGGGCTGCGCCGCGGGTGCCGCACCGGCGCCACCGAGCAACGAACCCAGCAGGTCGGCGCCGCTGGCCGGCGGTTTGGCACGTGCATCGCGCAGCGCCTGGAACAGCGGCAGCCGCTCGTACAGCGCGTCAGGGTGGAAGTCGTCGAGTTGCGTGAATTGCACCTCACCCGCGGCCAGCGTCGCACGTGGGGCCAGGCGCCGCAGCACGGTGTCGAGGTTGTCGATGTCGACACGCAGCGTCGGCCGGCTCGCCAGCGCCGGGCGCTCGGCGGCGGGGCGGCCGCTGAAGTCGCCCAGCAGCAGCAGCCGCAGCGGGCCGCGGCGGCGGCCCGCCGCTTCGCGCTGCGCGGCGCTGCGACCGAGATCGAGCTTGAACTCCATGCGTCCTGGCATCAAGGGCTCCTGCGGGCGCTGCAGGCACCCACGACAAGTTGACTATCTCACGCTGCACGATAACGGCTCCGGCTCCACACCCGCTCTAGGGGGCGCTGCGGCTTGCCGCGTGGGGTACTTTGCTTCAGAGTCCGGGTCTGAATCAATCCCCTCGACATGCCAGCTTCCTCCGACACGGCCACCGCAGCACCGCCCGACGTCACGGCGCAGACCACGATGCAGACGCTGCGCATGGCCATGCAGGACCATGGCGCGGGCCGGCTGGATGCCGCGCAGACTCTCTACGAACAGGTGCTGGTCGCCGCCCCCGGGCAGCCCGATGCGCTGCACCTGCTGGGTGTGCTGCACGCGCAGCGCGGCCGGCACGAGCAGGCCGCCGAACTCATCGAACAGGCTATCGCGCTGCAGCCGGGCGAGGCCATGTTCCACAACAACCTGGGCAACGTGCAGATCGAGCGCAGCCGTTTCGACGCTGCCGAGGTCTGCTACATGCGTGCCATCGAGCTCGACCCCGGCCGGCTCGACGCACTGAACAACCTGGGTGTGCTGCTCGGCCGCCGCGGCCAGCCCGAGGGCGCCGAGAAGCTTCTGCTGAAGGTGCTGGAACTCGCGCCCGACTTCGCCGACGCGCGGCAGAACCTGGCCAACCACTGCATGCGCACAGGCCGTCTGGCCGAAGCGGTGCAGCATTGTGTCGACGGCCTCATCGTCACGCCGCGCAGCAACGCCATGCGCCGCATCCTCGGCCTGGCCTATTCGATGATGGGCCGGCGCAACGAGGCCATTGCCGTCTACCGCGGCTGGCTCGAGGCCGAGCCGGGCAACCCGGTGCCCGAGTTCCATCTCGCGGCCTGCCTCGGCGAAGCCGTGCCCGACCGTGCGCCCGACCAGTACGTGACCCGGGTCTTCGACACCTTCGCCCGCAGCTTCGACGCCAAGCTCGCCGAACTCGGCTACCGCGCGCCGCAGTTCGTCGCCGAGGCCGTGGCGCGACAGCTGCCGGCCGCTGCACGCACGCTGGACGTGCTCGATGCCGGCTGCGGCACGGGCCTGTGCGGCCCGTTGCTTGCACCCTGGGCGCGGCATCTGGCGGGTGTCGACCTGTCCGAAGGCATGCTGCAAAAGGCGGTGGCGCGGCAGGTCTACGACGAACTCGTGCAGGCTGAACTGGTGGCGTTCATCGAGGGCCGCCCAGCGGCCTACGACCTGATCGTCTCGGCCGACACGCTGATCTACTTCGGCCGCCTCGAGCGTTTCTTCGCCGCCGCACACGCCGCGCTGCGCGCGGGCGGCCTGCTGGTCTTCACGCTGGAGGCGCATGCCGAAGACGGGCCCGAGGAGCCCGGCTACCGGCTGCAGGAACATGGCCGCTATAGTCACCGGCGCCGTTATCTGGAGTCCGCGCTGCACGGCGCTGGCTGGATGCTGGCCGAACTGCAACCCGTGGTGCTGCGCAACGAAGGCGGCACGCCGGTCGAAGGCTGGCTGGTCAGCGCGCGTGCACAGCGTTTGGCCTGAGCGACACCGAAGAAAAGAGACACCGAGGATCCATGCCCGAAGCACTGCAGATGGAACTGGTCACCAGCCTCGGCCCGGCGCTGTGGTTCAAGTCGATGTCGGCGCAGGAAGAGGTGTCGCGCCTGTTCGAGTTCACGGTGATTGCCGAATCCGAAGACCCGGCGGTCTCTGCCGACGACCTGCTGGGCACCAACGCAGCGATCTCGCTGGAAGTGCTGGACGACACGAAACGCTGGTTCCACGGTATGGTCGCGGCCTTCGGCGTCGACGACACGCAGGCCCGTGGCGGTAGCCGCTTCTTCCGCTACCGGCTGACGCTGCGGCCCTGGGCCTGGCTGATGACACGTTCGGCCGACATGCGCATCTTCCAGGAGATGACGGCGCCCGACATCATCAAGCAGATCTTCGGCGAGTACACCAGCACCTTCGTCGACGAGATCTCGGGCAGCTACCAGCCGCGCACCTACTGCGTGCAGTACCGCGAGACCGACTTCAACTTCGTCAGCCGGCTGATGGAAGAAGAGGGCATCTTCTACTACTGGCGCCATGCCGAGGACAAACACGATCTCGTGCTGGCCGACGCCGCCAGCACCCATGTCGTGACCGCCGGTTTCGAAGAGATTCTCTACCTCGAAGACGACGGCGCCGTGGCCGAAGCGCAAGCGGTCAACAACTGGCACATGCGCCACGAGATCCAGACCGGCAAATACACGCTGTCCGACTACAACTTCGAAACACCGAGCACCAGCCTGAAGACCAACACGGTGGCCGGCACACGCAGCCACGCCGAGAACGAACACGAGGTCTACGACTACCCCGGCCTGCATGCGGTGAAGGCCGACGGCGACACCCGCGCGCAGATCCGGCTCGACGAACACTCGGCGCGTTTCGGCCGCTTCAGCGGCGAAGGCAACACACCCGGGCTGGCGGTGGGGGCGCTGTTCACGCTGAAGAACCATCCGCGCGACGACCAGAACGCCGAGTACGTGGTGCTGGGCACGCAGATCGACATGCAGCAGGCCAGCCGCGAAGCCAGCGGCGAGCAGGACACGCTGTTCCTGTGCCGCTTCAGCGCCAAGACCTCGGCCGACCCGTACCGCCCGGCGCGCATCACGCGCAAGCCCGCGGTCGGCGGCCCGCAGACGGCGCTGGTGGTCGGTGGCGGCGACCCCGGCGACATCGAAACCGACGAATTCGGCCGCATCAAGGTGCAGTTCCACTGGGACCGGCTGGGCGAGAAAAACGCCGAGAGTTCGTGCTGGCTGCGGGTGGCCGCGCCTTTTGCCGGCAATGGCTGGGGCATGATCTCGCTGCCGCGCATCGGCCAGGAAGTGGTGGTGTCCTTCCTCGAAGGCGACCCCGACCAGCCGCTGGTGGTGGGCAGCGTCTACAACGCCGAGCAGAAGGTGCCGTACGAGCTGCCGGCCAACGCCACCGTCAGCACCGTAAAGAGCCGCAGCAAGCTCGGCGCGGTGGCCGACTTCAACGAAGTGCGCTTCGAAGACAAGGCCGGCAGCGAATACATGCTGCTGCACGCGCAGAAGGACCGGCTGGAGTTCGTCGAAAACATCTTCAACTCCGAGATCGGCCTCGGCGAAGGCGTCGGCGACGAATTCCGCACGGTCAAGAACGACCGCAAGGAAAAGATCGGCGGCGAGCACCATCTGCATGTGGTGAAAGACGTCAAGCAGAAGCTCGATGCCAAGTTCAGCATGACGGTGGCCAAGGAGATGCTGTTCAAGGGCAGCGACATCTGGGCCCTGAAGGCGGCCAAGGACATCACGGCCGAAGCCGGCGCCACGCTGTCGCTGAAAAGCGCCGAAGACATGCACATCAAGTCGGGCGCCAACATTGGCGCCGTTGCGGGGCAGAACGTGCACATCAAGGGCGGCACGAATGTCGTCATCGAAGCCGGCGTCGAGATCACGCTGAAGGCGGCCGGGTCGTTCATCACCATCGGCGGGCCTGGTGTCTCGATCAAAGGCGCGATGGTGATGATCAACTCCGGCGGCGCGGCCGGTTCGGGTGGCGGCGCCAGCCCGGTGGCGCCGACGGCGCCCGACGCGCCGACGGACCCCGAGGCCCCGGTCGATCCGCTGGACAGCGCCCACCGCTAGGCCATGCAGCCGGTCGACGAGAAGGCTCTCGAAGACGCCGCCTGGCGCGGTTTCGTCGAACAACTGGGCGACCATCTGGCAGGCCAGTGGCCGGCGATGCCGGAGCGCCTGGGCGAGCGTTACGACGCTTTCATCGAACTCGCGGTGCAGCAGGCCACGCAACGTGGCCTCGGCCATGCCGCGAGCATCGCGCGTTTTGTCAACCTCTGGTTCGTCTGGGGCCCGGCCTACCACGACAAACCCGGCTTCGAATGGGCACAAGGCCTGCTGGCGGCACCGCCCGAACGTGAGTGGGTCACCGTGCACCAACTGGTCCAGCGCTCGTTGGTCGAACTGCAGCGGCTGCCCGGCGCACGCATCGAGCCGCAAGCCCTGCTGGCCGCTGACGCAGCGGTGCAGGACCGCTTCGGCCTGCTCGGCCGCCAGGGTGCGATGGCGCGGCGCGACCCCGAGCCGCCACCGCTGCCGCGCAAGGCCTGCGACCTGGAAGCCGCCGACCTGCGCTTGCTCGACGAAGGCTGGCACCAGGAATACCGCTTCGACAATGGCGACTGGCAGCGTGTGGCCGTGCCGGTGCCGGCGGCGCTGCGTGTCGACGCAGCGCGGCCCGCGCCCAAGCTCGTCGGTGTCTTGTCGCACCAGCGTGGCCGCGGTCCGCAAGCCAAGCTGCAGGTGCGGGTGCGCCACCAGGCCGTGTGCAACGGCGACGTGCACCCGGCGCTGCTCTTCAGCGGACCGCACGGCTTGTGGCGCTGGGCCGGCCACGAAACCCGCGCCGTCAACTGGCCCGTCGCCACCCGCGACCAGCCGCTGCCCGACGCCGGCCCCGGCGCCGCCTTCGCCGAAGAGACCACACCCGAGCTGCACAAGCTGGTCATCGAAACCTGCGGCCTGCGCGACGAAGGCGACCCGCTGGGCCTGCAGCGGGCGGTGGTCTCGGCCTGGCCGGCGGAACAGTGGTGGCTGGAACTGCAGCGCGGCGCGCCGGCGGCGCAGCCGCTGCTGCCCGGGCCGCGGGCCTGGACGCGTGGCAGCACACGCTGCCGCATCGAACGCGATGGCAGCACGCAGGACGGCGCGCCGCTGAAGGCGCAGTTCGAAGACGGCCTCGACGCCGCCATCGCGGTCGGCCTGCAGAAGCTTGCCGCCGCCTGGGAACAGGTGCCGGGCCTCACGGCGCCGCGTTTTGACGCGCTGCTGGCGCTGCTGAGTGGCCGCATGGCCGGCACCTGGGGCTGGCGCCTCGGGCCCAAGGGCCTGGACGGCCCGGCGCTGATGCGTGTGGTGGCGGCGATCGAGATGGACGCCGGCCAGGCCGAGCTCGAGTTCGGCGGCGAAGTCACTGTGGGTGGCACCCGCACGCGGCTGACGCTGCGCTGCGCCGGCCAGGCACCGCTGCGCCAGACCTTCCAGCGCGAAGAACCCGTGCCGACGGTCGCCGCGGTGCTGATGCCGGCCGTCGCGAAGTGGCGCTGGCCGTTCACGCTGGCGCTGGAGCCGCTGGCCGGCGATGCTGCGGCGCTGCTGCAATCGGCCGGGCCGGTGGCCGGTGCGCTTGTCGGCGAGGCCGGCCTGCGCCCGGGCACCCATGGCAGCAGCGGCTGGGAGTGGTATGCGATGCTGCAGCTGGAGCCGGTGAGCGCGCCGCTGCAGGTGGCCGACCCGCTGCTCGGTGCGCTGTCGACGACGCAGGTGCTGCTGCCGGCGATGCTGCTGGTCGACTGGAGCCTGGGCTGATGGAACGCCTGCTCGTCCTGCGGCTGGAATCTTCGGGCTGCACCGCCGAAGCGGTGTTCAACGGCGTGCCGCTGGTGCGCGCGACGGCGGCATCGCCGGTGGCCACGGTGCCGTTGCACGAGTTCACCTTTGCCGGCGGCAACCAGGTCGAACTCGTCGTGCACCCCGGCCCGCCGGGCGCCGCGCCGGCGCCGGAGCCGATGCTGGCCGACGGCCACGCCTGGGCCTCGCTGCGCCTGCTGCTGCCGCGCGCCGGCAGCGTGGCGCACCCGTCGAATGCACGCACGCTGGCGCAGATCGACTGGGGGCCAGCGGCCGACGAGGTGTTCGAAGCGCCGGTGAGCCTGCAGCGCAGCGTCGAGCTGCCCATCAGTTTTCCGCGCTGGCGCTGGATCGACGCGCCGGTGATCCCCGATTCGCCGACGCTGAAGGCCGACGTCGCCAAGTACCTGCTCGACGTTGCCGTCGGCCTGGCCAAGGGCAACCCCGAGCCGCTGATCCAGGCCTCGCGGCTGCGCCTGGAAGACCTGGCCCAGGCCTACCAGCGCAACCTGGCCGACGACGTCGGCCGGCTGCGTGTGCACATCCAGCAGCTGCACGCGGCGCAGCCGCTGAAACCTGCGTTGCCGGCCGCTGCCAAGCTGCTGCTGCGGCCGGTGGCCGGCGGCCGCCTGCTCGAATGCCTGCGGCCCGACGGCAGCCCGCTGTTGCAAAGCGCGGTGGCCGGTGGCGGCACGATTGCCTGGCCGGTGCGTCTGGCTGCGATCGATGGAAGGTTCTATGTGCTTCGCTAGCCGCTATGCTTTGCGACCTTGTGATTGCGGAGCTTGTGCATGATCGCGCTGACCGTGCTCAGCTACAACGGAACGCCGGCCGACGGCCCGTCGGCCAGTTTCGACGAACTCGGCGGCAGCATCGGCCGTGCCGACAACAACCAGCTCGTGCTGCCCGACCCGGAGCGCACCATTTCCCGGGTGCACGCGCGGGTGGTGTTCCGCAGCAGCGGCTACACCATCGTCGACAACGGCAGCAACCCGATCAGCGTCAACGGCATGGCGCTGGGCACCGGGCGTGAACATCCGCTGATGCCGGGTGACCAGGTACAGATCGGCGGCTACCTGCTGCAAGCCAGCGAAGGCGCGGCGGCCGGTGCTGTCGACGACCCCTTTGCCGACCTCTTCGGCGACGCGCCGGTGGGCCTGGCCGTGCCGCCGCCAGCGCCGAAGTCGATGCGCTCGGTGACGCAGACCTGGGCGCCGGCACCTGCACCATCGCAAGCGGCCTGGCCGGCCCCGGCGCCGCTGTCGCCGGGGCAGATCCCCGACGACTGGGATCCGTTTGCAGCCGACGCCCACCACGCGCCGCCGCCGCCGGCAGCGCCGCCGGCGCGGGCCTCGTTGTCCGACGAGCTGATGATCGACCTGCCGCTGAACCCCACCGGCGGCGATTCGCTCGACGACCTGTTCGGCCTGGCCGGCGCGCCCAGCAGCGGCGACCCGCTCGGCGCCGCACCGCAGCAGGCGCTGCTGATGCAGCCCAACACCGCCGGCCATGCCGACCCGCTGCAAGCCTTGTCGAAGCCGGCCGCCATCAGCGCGCCCAGCCTCGGCGACTTCGGCTCCGAACTGAACACGCCGATGCAGTTGCAGCGGCCGGCGTCACCGCCGCCTATGCCACCGTCCACACCGGCAGGCCTGCCGAGCGGCGCCGTGTTCTCCTGGGACACACCGTCGCGCGACGGCAAGGTTGTCACCTTGCCGGGGGTCCGGCGCGACCAGGCGGCTGCGCCGGTGTCGGCACCGCCACCGGCGCCACGTCCGGCACCGGCGGCAGCGCCGGCACCGGCTGCCGATGCCGCCGCCAACGACGAACTGCTGGCCGCGCTGATGCAAGGGCTGGCCGCACCGGGGGTGCGCATCGACCGCCTGACGCCGGCGATGATGCTGTTGATCGGCCAGATGCTGCGCGAGTCGATGCGCGGCACGGTCGAACTGCTGGTGGCGCGTGCGGCACTGAAGCGCGAGATGCGCGCCGAGATGACGATGATCGTCGCGCGCGAAAACAACCCGCTGAAGTTCTCGCCTTCGGTCGAGGTCGCGCTGCAGCACCTGCTGGGGCCGCCGTCGCCGGGTTTCATGCCGGCGGCGCCTGCGGTGCGCGACGCCTTCGATGACCTGCGTGCCCACCAGCTGGGCGTGATGGCCGGCATGAAGGCGGCGTTCGAAGGGGTGCTGCAGCGTTTCGACCCGGCGCAGCTGGAAGCCAAGCTGACACGCAAGTCGGCCATCAGCAGCCTGATCCCGTCGACGCGCAAGGCGCGGCTGTGGGAGCTGTTCCAGGAACTCTTCAGCCAGATTTCCAGCGAAGCCCAGGACGACTTCGACGAACTCTTCGGCCGCGCCTTTGTGCGTGCCTACGAAGCGCAGCTGGACCGGCTGCACGACGAACCAGGCCCGCGGTGAACGGCATGCTGGCACTCGAAGTCGCGCTGTTGTCGGACAAGGGCGGGCGCAAGTACAACGAAGACGCCTGCGGCCACTGGCATTCCGACGACCAGCTCTGCTGCGTGCTGGCCGACGGCGCCGGCGGCCATGGCGGTGGCGACATCGCCTCCAAGCTCACGGTGCAGGAACTGATCCAGCGTTTTGCGGGTGCGCCTTCGCGCCATGGCGACGCGCTGGGCGGGTTGTTGCGCCAGACCAATGAAGCGCTGATCGAGCAGCGTGTGCCGGGCACCGCGCGGCAGGACATGCACAGCACCGTGGTCAGCCTGGTGATCGACTTCGTCGGCCACCGCGCGCACTGGGCCCATGCCGGCGACTCGCGCATGTACTGGTTCCGCGGCGGGCGCGTGCTCGACCGCACACGCGACCACAGCCTGGTGCAGTCGCTGGTGGACGCCGGCATGCTGGCCGAAGCCGAGGTGCGCAGCCACCCCAAACGCAGCGAACTGCGCTCGGCGCTGGGCATCGGCGGCGACATTCTCGAAGTCAGCAGCGGCGACGGCGCAGGCCCGGTGGCTGCCGGCGACGTGTTCATGCTGTGCACCGACGGCCTGTGGGAATACATCGACGACGCGACGCTCGAACACACGCTGGCCGCTTCCGACACGCCACGCGCCTGGCTCGACGCGATGGCCGCCGAGGTGATGAGTGCCGCCGCGCACAAGACCAGCCACGACAATTTCACAGCGCTCGTCGTCTGGACGAGCCAAGCCTAGGAGACGGCGATGGCGATGCATGTCTGTACCGGCGCGATGATGCAATGCACGATGGGCCTGGCGCCGTCGACCTTCAACGCGACGCCGAAGATGGTGATGACGAGCAACATGCCCGCCGGCAACATCATGGACCACGTGCCGATGATGAACATCATGCCGTTCGGCATGTGCAAGAGCCCCGCCAACCCGGTGGTGGCGGCGGCCACCGCGGCGGCGCTCGGTGTGCTGACGCCGATGCCGTGCATCCCGGCGACGCCGGCACCGTGGATGCCCGGTGCCGTCAACGTGCTGGTGGCCAACATGCCCGCACTCAACGACAGCTCCAAGCTGATGTGCATCTGGGCCGGCACCATCAGCTTCAACTACGCTGGCCAGGCGACCGAGAAGATTCCATGAAAAAGGCCCGCTCGCGGCGGGCCTTGTGCGCAGTCTCAGGCTCTCAGGACGGCGGCGTCGCGCGGCCGATCTCGACCCGCCGGTTCTCCGGCGCGAACGGATCCTTCTGGTTCTTCGGCGCCACGGCGCCGACGCCCACCGGCGTCAGCATCGTCGCGTCGGCACCAAGCTCCACCAGGTAGTCCTTCACCGCTTCGGCGCGTTTCTGCGACAGCGTCATGTTCGCCGCCGCCGCGCCCGAGGCGTCGGCATGGCCTTCGATGCGCACCGTCTTGCCCGAGCCGCGTTTGTTCTTCAGCACCTCGGCGAAGACTTCGAGCTGCTTCTTCAGCGAATCGGGCAAATCGGCCGAACCGAGCTTGAAGGCCGTGGCCGGCAGCGAATAACGCACCGCGGGCTTGAAGCCCATGCACTTGAAGCCGGCGGCCTTCAGCTGTTCGCAGGCGTCTTCGGGGAACAGGCCCTCGGTGATGGCCTTGGCATCGGGCACGGTCTGGCCCATGTCGACGGCATCGGACTGGGCTTGCGCCGGGCCCGCGGCCAACAGGGCCAGCAGGGCTGCATAACCAACAATGTGACGTGCATGCTTCATGAGAACACCTCTCGAGGAGATCACCGACCCTCGCCGCGGCGCCCCGCACCGGGCGGCACGATCGGCGGAATGAACGTGCCGAGCACGAAACAACTCGAAATGATGATACCGCCAAGCTGCACTGCGCTGCATCCCCCGGGGGTGGGGCGGGGAATGCGTCACGCTATCGCGCGCTCTTTGCGGGGTGACGCGCGCAGCGGGGCCGTGTATCGTTCGCCGCTGACCTTGCCGAGGGGTCGGGCGCGGATGGCGGCCCAACGAGGCCCATGAAGCCTACCCAAGAGAACCAGGACCCAGGAATCGAGCCCCACAGATGACTTGGCACAACAAGGTGATGTGGACGGAGGGCATGTTCCTCCAACCGCAGCATTTCCAGCAGCAGGACCGTTACGTCGCACGCCAACTCGAGGGCCGGTTGTCGGCCGCCGGCCCCTGGGCCTGGGGTTTCGTCGCATTGCAGGTCGATGAACCGGCGCTGCTCCAGGGCCGCGTGGCGATCAGCGGTGCACGCGGCGTGCTGCCCGACGGCGTCGCGTTTTCGGTGCCCGGCGACGACCCCGCGCCGCCGGCCTTCGAAGTACCGGCCGATGTGCGCGACCAGGTCGTGGTGCTGGCGGTGCCGATGTCGCGCCCGGGGGTGCCTGAGAGCGATGTCGAGGCCAGTGACGGCTCGATGCCGCCGCGGTTTCGCGCCAACGACATCGACGTCGCCGACAGCCATGCCGCCAGCCTGCGCGAAGCGCCGCTGCAGATCGGCCGCCTGAACCTGCGGCTGATGCTGGCGCGCGACGCCAACGAGGGCTACACCACGGTGGGCGTGGCGCGCATCGTCGAACGCCGCGCCGACGGCCGTGTGACGCTGGACCCGAACTACGTGCCGCCGATGCTGCACGCGCCGGCCCATCTGGTGCTGGACGGCTACCTCCGTGAAGTGCACGGCATGCTGTTCCAGCGCGGCGAGGCGCTGGCTGGCCGCCTGGTGCAGCCCGGCCGCTCCGGCATGGGCGAGATCCAGGACTTTCTGCTGCTGCAGGTGGTGAACCGCTTCCAGCCGATGTTCGCCCACCTGCAGCGCCTGCCGGTGCTGCATGCGGAAAGGCTCTACGACCTGTGCCTGGGCCTGGCCGGCGAACTCGCGACCTTCCGCGACCCGCGGCGGCCGATTAACTACCCCGAGTACCGGCACGACGACCTGGCGAGCTGCTTCCGCGCCGTGATGGCCGACCTGCGCCAGTCGCTGAGCATGGTGCTGGAGCAGACCGCGATCCCGATCGACCTGCAAGACCGCAAACATGGCGTGCGTGTGGCCATCATTGCCGATGTCGAACTGCAGCGCAGCGCCAACTTCGTGCTCGCCGTCAACGCCCACATGCCGGGCGATGCCTTGCGTGCACGTTTCCCGACACAGGTGAAGATCGGCCCGGCCGAACGCATCCGCGACCTCGTCAACCTGCAGCTGCCCGGTGTCACGCTGCGCGCACTGCCGGTGGCGCCGCGGCAGATTCCGTACCACGCCGGCTTCACCTATTTCGAACTCGAGACACGCGGCAACGAGCTGTGGAAGCAGCTCGAAACCTCGGGCGGCCTGGCGATGCACATCGCCGGCGACTTTCCCGGGCTGGCGCTGGAGTTCTGGGCCATTCGCGGATAAGACACCATGAGCGATCAAGACCCGAAAGACCCGTTCGCCGCGTTCGAGTCGGACCGCACCGTCATCAAACCCAGCGCCGGCCGCGGGCCCCGCGCGGCACCGGGTGCTGCGCCGGCACCGGCCGCACCCGCGGCACCGACCACCGGCTGGGCGCCCGCACCGCCAGCGGCCGAGGCCGCCGGCGAACTGCCTGCCTACGCCAGCCTGAACCCGCTGGTGCAGGCCGCCGCGCCGCTGCTCACCGCCGCGCCGCGGCTGCGCGCGATGGTGCGGCACCCGAACCCGCAGGCGCTGCGCATCTCGCTCGGTGAATCGGTCAAACGTTTCGAAGCCGCGGCGCGGGCGCAGAACCTGCCGAACGACCAGATCGTCGCCGCCCGCTACGTGCTCTGCACCCTGCTCGACGAATCGGCCTCCAGCACACCCTGGGGCGGCTCGGGCGCCTGGTCGTCGCAGAGCCTGCTGGTGCAGTTCCACAACGAAGGCTGGGGCGGCGAAAAGGTCTTCCAGCTGCTCACCAGGCTGGCGCAGCAGCCCGACCAGCACCGCAACCTGCTCGAACTGGTGTGGGTGGCTTTGTCGCTCGGCTTCGAAGGCCGCTACAAGGTGATGGACAACGGCAAAGCCCAGCTCGACAGCGTGCGCGAGCGCCTGGCGCAGATGCTGCGCCAGCAATCAGGTGCTGCCGAGAAGACGCTGTCGACGCAGTGGCAAGGTGTGGCCGCTGCGCCGCAGCGGCTGCGTGACGGCATTCCGATGTGGGTGGTGGCAGTGGCGGCGGCGCTGCTGCTGGTGCTGGTCTTCATCACGCTGCGGCTGACGATGAACGCGCAGACCGACACCACGTTTTCGTCGCTGCAGGCACTGGGCGCCAAGGTCGCTGCGCCACCGCCAGCCCCGCCACCGGCCGTGCCGCCGCCACCGCCGCCGCCACGTCTGGCGCAGCTGCTGAAGACCGACATCGACAGCGGCGCGGTGCAGGTGCAGGACCTGGCCGACCGCAGCATGGTCACCTTGCGCGGCGATACGCTGTTCGACCCCGGCAGCGCCGACCTCAACAACAAGGTGCGGCCGCTGTTCGAACGCATCGCCGCAGCGCTGAACCAGGTGCCTGGCCATGTGCTGGTCAGCGGCCACAGCGACAACCAGCCGATCCGTTCGCTGCGTTATCCGTCGAACTGGCATCTGTCGAAGGACCGTGCCGTCAGCGTGCGCAACCTGCTCGCCGCCACCGTGAAGCCCGAACGTCTGCAGGCCGAAGGCCGCGCCGACACCGAGCCGGTGGCCGACAACAACAGCGCCGAAGGCCGCGCGAAGAACCGCCGCGTCGAGATCACCCTCTCGGTGGCCGCGCCGACCTGACCGCCGAAAGAAGCCGTTCGATGAAACGTTTTGTGCAATGGTTGTTGAGCCCGGCCGTGCTGGGCACGCTGGCGCTGCTGGCGCTGTCGGCCATCATCTGGTGGGTCGGGCCGCTGGTGGCCATCGGCAGCGTGCGGCCGCTGGACCCGCTCTGGGTGCGCATCACGCTGCTGCTGGTGATCTGGCTGCTGTGGATCGCCCGTTTGTCGTGGAAGGCCTGGAAACGGCGCAAGACCAACGCCGCGCTGCTGGCCGGCCTGGCTGCAGGGCCGTCGGCCAGCGACAAAGAAGCGCAGGTGCTGGCGCAGCGTTTCAATGACGCCGTGACGCGCCTGAAGGCGAGTGGCGGCAAGAGCTGGTTCGGCGGTGGTGGTCAGTTCGTCTACGAACTGCCCTGGTACATCTTCATCGGCGCACCGGGCTCGGGCAAGACGACGGCGCTGATGAACGCCGGCCTGCAGTTCCTGCTGGGCGACGGCGGGAAAGGCGGAAAAAGCGGCGCGGTGCAAGGCGTCGGCGGCACCCGCAACTGCGAGTGGTGGTTCACGCAGGACGCCGTGCTGATCGACACCGCCGGCCGTTACGCCACGCAGGAAAGCGACCGCGATGTCGACGCCAGCGCCTGGGACAACTTTCTCGCGCTGCTGAAGAAGACACGTCCACGCCAGCCGATCAACGGCGTGCTGCTCACCGTCAACATCCAGGACCTGCTGCAGCAAGGCACGACCGAACGCCAGGAACACGCGGCCAAGCTGCGCGCGCGGCTGCAGGAACTGCAGACCAAACTCGGTGTCAAGGCACCGGTTTACGTGCTGGTGACCAAGGCCGACCTGATCGGCGGCTTCAACGAAAGTTTCGAGGCCCTGGCCAAGGAAGAGCGCGACCAGGTCTGGGGTTTCACCTTCGCGCCTGAAACACCGGCCGACGACCCGCTGCGCGACTTTGCCGGCCTCTACCAGCAGCTGCAGAAGCGCCTGGTCGAGCAACTCGTGCCGCGCATGGAAGGTGAGCGCGACGTGCTCAAGCGCAGCGCGATGTTCGCTTTCCCGCAGGAGTTCGCAGCCCTGCAGGCGGTGCTGGGCGACTTCCTGCGCCAGGTGTTTTCCGGCGGCGGCACGCTTGAAACGACGCCGCGTGTGCGCGGCGTCTACTTCACCAGCGGCACCCAGGAAGGCTCGCCGATCGACCGTGTGATGGGTGCGCTCGGCCGTTCGTTCGGCATCGACTCGCGCTCGGCCGCGGTGGCGGGCAAGGGCAAGAGTTTCTTCCTGCACCGGCTGTTGAAGGACGTGGTCTTCGCCGAACGTGGCCTGGGCATCATCAACCCGGCGGCAGAGCGGCGTCGGCGCATCGTGCGCGCCGCGGTGGCCGCCGTGATCGCGCTGTTCAGCACGGCGGTGCTCGTCGGCTGGGCCGTCAGCCGCGCCCGCAACCTCGACCATGCCGCGATGGTGGCCGAACGTGTGCCACCGCTGAAGGCCGCGGTCGACGCGCTGCCGCCCGCGGCCACCGCTGACGTGACGCCACTGCCCACCGTGCTGGCCCAGGTGCGTGACGCGGCAAAGAGCGAGTTCTTCGACATCGCCGAGCCGCCGTTGCTCAACGGCCTGGGCCTGTACCAGGGCGAGAAGCTCGACGCCGCCGCCCAGATGGCCTACACGCGGCTGCTCGAAAAGACGCTGATGCCGCGTGTTTCGCGCCGGCTCGAAGAGCGGCTGCGCACGGCCAACAAGGACAACCTGGAGAACGCCTACGAGGCGCTGAAAACCTACCTGATGCTGCACCTGCCCGAGCAGTTCGACGCGCCGACGCTGCGCGCCTGGGTGGCACAGGACTGGGACGAGAACTACGCCCGCATGGCGCCCGATTCGCGGGCGCAGCTCGACAGCCACCTCGACGCGATGCTCGCTTTGGGCCCGCCGCGCGCGGCGCTGCCCCGGGACGACAACCTCGTCGCGGGTGTGCGCGAGATGCTGGCGGCGTATCCGCTGGAGTACCGCGTCTACAGCCGCATCCGGCGCCAATACCGCCCCGGCGAGATCCCCGAGTTCACGGCAGCCGGCGCAGCCGGGCCGAACGCGGCGCAGGTCTTCCAGCGTGCCAGCGGCGAGCCGCTGACCAAGGGCATCTCAGGCCTGTACACGAAAACCGGCTACGAGAAGTTCGTCAAGCCGCTGGTCGGCAAGGCGACTTCGCAGCTGGCGAAGGAAGAGTCCTGGGTGCTGGGCTTCAAGTCCGACCCGGCGCGGCTGAAGGACATCCTGGGCAGCAGCGCGATCACCGACAAGGTCAAGCGCCGGTACTTCGAGGACTACATCAAGACCTGGGACAAATACATCGCCGACGTCAAGCTGGTCAAGCTCACCGGCCTGGACCGCAGCATGGAGGTGGCGCGCACGCTGGGTGCTGTCGACTCGCCGCTGGCCGCCTGGCTGCGCGGCATCACCGAACAGACGCGGTTGGTGCCGCCGCCGCAGGCGCCGGGCGCCATCGGCAAGCTCGTCGACAAGGCCGAAGCCAAGGTGGCCAAGGCGGTAGGCGGCAGCGCCGACAGCGGCGAGCTGATGGAGCGTCTGGTCGACGACCACTTCGCGGCCATCCACCGCCAGGTAACGGGCACGCCGCCGCCGATCGAAGCGACGCTGAAGATGTTCAACGAGATCTACACGCAGCTCGCTGCGGTGGACGCGGCGCAGAAGAGCAAGACACCGCCGCCGCCGGGTGGGGGCGGGGCCGCCATCAAGGCCGCTGCGGCGCAATTGCCCGAATCGGTGCGCGCGGTTGTCGAACAGCTTGCCGACGCTGGCGCCAGCCAGAGCCGCGGCGCCGAGATCCAGGGCTTGTCGACCGAGATGAAGCCGATCACCGAGTTCTGCGAACGGGTGGTCAACAACCGCTATCCGTTTGCCAGTGGTGCGCGTGCCGACACGCCGCTGGAAGACTTCGGCCAGCTCTTCGGCGGCGGCGGCCTGCTCGACGACTTCTTCGTCAAGCGGCTGATGACCCTGGTCGACACGACGACGCCGGTGTGGAGCTACAAACCGCTGGGCGACGGCAGCAAGCCGGTGGCTGCGGCGGCACTGGCCGAGTTCCAGCGCGGTGCACGCATCCGCGATGTCTTCTTCCGTAGCGGCGGCAAGGTGCCTGCGATGAAGGTCGAGATGCGCATCGCCGACATGGACCCGGCGCTGAAGGAGTTGTCGCTCGACATCGACGGCGTGGTGCAGAAACTCACCTCGGGCGGCCCGCCGATCAGCATCGCCTGGCCGAGCCAGCGCCTGGCGTCGCAGATCAAGCTCAGCACCGGCCTCGGCAACGCCGGCGCGCTGGTGATGTTCGACGGCCCGTGGGCGCTGTTCCGGTTGATCGACCGCTTCGAGGTCCAGCCGTCGTCGGTGCCCGAGCGCTTCACGCTGGTGATGAACCTGGACGGCAAACGTGCGCGTGTCGACGTGATCACGTCGAGCGTGTTCAACCCGTTCCAGATGCGCGAAGTCAAGCAGTTCCGCTGCCCGGCGGCACTGTGAGCGTGAACGCAAGTCCGCCCGGCTGGCACGGCAAACTGCCGTCGCTGGGGGACTTCGCGTCGCGCCGGCTCGACGCGCCCTTCATCGACGTCTGGGACGGCTGGCTCGCCGCCGGCCTGCTGGCGCTGCGCGAGAACAACCCGGCCGGCTGGCTCGACGCCTACCTCGCCAGCCCGAGCTGGCGTTTCCTGCTGCTGCCCGGTGTGCTGCCGGGTGAAGCGGGCGAGCAGGGTTATGCCGGTGTGCTGATGCCGTCGGTCGACCGTGTCGGCCGCTACTTCCCCTTCACCATCGTGCAGCCGCTGGGCGACGCGCCGGTGTCGACGCAGCAGATGCGGGCGCTGTGGTTCTGGCTCGGCCGCCTTGACGAACTCGCGGCCGACGCCTTGCAGGACGACTGGAACGTCGAACGGCTGGAGAGCGAACTCGCGCGCATGGCCGGGCCCGACCTGGCGCCGCTGCAAGCGCCTGGCAGCACCGGCCCGCTGCTGCCCGGTGCGCTGGCCGATGTGGCGCTGCCCATCGGCTGCGACGCGGCCCAGGTCATCGGCATCGAGGCGCAGGCGCTGTGGCGCGACAAGGCCGCCGGTCTGGCCTACTGGTTCGCCAGCACCGAGCTGATTGCCGGGCGGCTGCTGGTGTCGCGTGGCCTGCCGGCTTCGGCGGCCATCGGCAGCCTGCTTGGAGCGACAATCTAGCCCGACATGACACCCGAAGACGACGACCGCACCGTCATCCGCCCGCCAAGCGCCACCGCCATCGGCAAGACCATGGCCGTTGGCGGGCCGCCGCAGATGGACAGGACCATGGCCGTCGGCGCCCCGGCGCCGTTCCAGGCCGACGCCGACGACAACGGCAACGGCCTGCCGGTAGGCACCTACCTGGGCGAGTTCGAGCTGACGAAGATGGTCGGCGAGGGTGGCTTCGGCATCGTCTACCTCGCCACCGACCACTCGCTGCAGCGCCGCGTGGCGCTGAAGGAGTACATGCCGTCATCGCTGGCTGCGCGCACCTCGGCCAGCAACGTGCAGGTCAAGTCCGAACGCTACCGCGAGACCTTCGACGCCGGCATGAAGAGCTTCATCAACGAAGCCCGCCTGCTTGCAAGCTTCGACCACCCGTCGCTGGTGAAGGTCTACCGCTTCTGGGAAGCCAACGGCACCGCCTACATGGTGATGCCGTTCTACGAAGGCAAGACGCTGAAGGACAACCTGCGCGAGATGCGCGACGCGCCCGACGAAGCCTGGCTGCGCACGCTGCTGGCGCCGCTGACCGAAGCGCTGGCGGTGATCCACGCCGAGCAGTGTTACCACCGCGACATCGCACCCGACAACGTGATGATGCTGGCCGGCAGCAACCGCCCACTGCTGTTGGACTTCGGCGCCGCGCGGCGTGTCATCGGCGACATGACGCAGGCGCTGACGGTGATCCTCAAACCCGGCTATGCGCCGGTGGAGCAGTACGCCGAGATCCCGGGCATGAAACAGGGGCCCTGGACCGACGTCTATGCCTTGGCCGCGGTGGTGTACTTCGCCATCATCGGCAAGACGCCGCCACCGTCGGTGGGGCGGCTGCTCAACGACACCTACGTGCCGCTGGCGCAAGCCGCCGCCGGGCGCTACAGCGAAGGTTTCCTGAGCGCCATCGACCGCGCGCTGGCGGTGCGCCCCGAGATGCGCACGCAGACCGTCGTGCTGTTGCGTGACGAGCTGGGGCTGGGCATGCTGCCGGCGAGCGACCCCTACACGACGCGACCGCTGCCCTCGTCGTTCGACGTGCCGCCGCGGCCGCCGATGAACCCGACGGTGGCTGCACCGCCGCCGCGGCCTGCATCGACGCCGGGCCCGGCGCCCGTGCCGGCGTACGCCGCCGGCGCGGCAGCGAACAACGCCGTTGCGACGCCGGCGCCGCGCAAGAACAACACGCCGCTGCTCATCGGTGGTGGTGTCGCCGTGCTCGCGGCGGTGGCCTTCGGCGCCTACAGCCTGCTCAGCCCGGCGCCGCGGCCGGCGCCGGCACCTGCCGTGGTCAGCACGCCTGCGCCGCCGCCGGCCGCGGCCAGCGCGGTGGTGGCTGCGGCGCCCGTGGCGGCGCCCGCGCCGGCACCCGCGGCAACGACGCTGGAGCCCTTTCGCGAGTTCGAGCGTGTCGTGCAAGGTCAGGCGCCTGGTTTCGGCCTGCGGCTGACGACCGAGCGCGCGACGCTGAGGATCGACAAGGACGATCTGCGTTTCACGCTCGACAGCGAGCGCGACGGTTATCTCTACGTTTTTGTCGGCAGTGCCGATGGCTCGCTGGTCCAGGTGGTGCCCGGCACGGCAGCGGGCCTGGTGCAGGTGCGCAAGGGCCAGCGTTTCCGCTTCCCGATGCTCAACGCGACGGGCCTCACGGCATCGGAGCCCCCCGGTCCCGGCGAGGTGTTGGCCATCGTCTCGCTGCGCCAGCGCGACTTCAGCGCCTTCAACGCCAAGGCGATGGACCACTTGCGCGTGTTCCCCAGCGGCGCCGAGGGCGGCGCCGTGCTGCAGCGCCACCAGGGCGCACAGGCCGCGCTGGCAGGCCGCGCCATCTGCCCCACCAGCGGCGCCTGCGACACCGACTACGGCGCCGCGGTGCTGAAGGTCGATGTCGTGAAATGAACAAGGCGTTCACGAAGGAACCCGAAGGCGATGAGGACGACGACGAGCAGCCCGGCCTGCCGGCGTTGCCCGCGGGCACACGCAACTACCTGACGCCCCAGGGTTACCGCCGGCTGCGCGACGAGTTGATGACGCTGCTCGATGTCGAGCGGCCGAAGATCGTCGAAGTCGTCTCCTGGGCCGCGAAAAATGGCGACCGCAGCGAAAACGGCGACTACCTCTACGGCAAGAAACGGCTGCGCGAGATCGACCGCCGCATCCGCTTCCTGACCAAGCGCCTGGACATCGCCGAGGTCGCCGACCCCTCAGCCCACCATGGCAGCGACCAGGTATTTTTCGGCGCCACCGTGACCTACGCCAACGCCCATGGCGAAGAGCGCACGATCACGATCAAAGGCATCGACGAGGCCGACAACCTGCAGGGCGAAGTCTCGTGGGTGGCGCCGATCGCGCGCGCCTTGCTGAAGGCCCGCGAGGGCGACGAGGTGCAACTGATGACACCCGGTGGCCTTGAGAAGATCGAGGTCGTCGAGGTGCGTTATCCCCCGCCCTCAGGCAACGGTAACAAGCCGTAGCGCATTTCTCGCTGTCGTGTGCGACAGGCCCAAAGTGGTCCAGCGCCGCCAGGGGGCTTGCGATTCGGGGGGTTGTCACGACGCGGTCGGCGCTGATCCAATCAGCCGGCGCCTGGCTGTCCAAGACGAAACCGTCTTGCGGGGCCCGCACCTGCTCTCCAACCGACTCCCTGGTGGCCATGCAAGCAACGGATCCCAGCTACAGCCTCGTGCTCGTCGCCGCCTCTTTCCTGATGTCCGCCGTCGGCGCCTACTGCGCACTGGCCGCGGCGGGCGTGGCGCGAGAGATGGGCGGCCAGGTCAGCAAGCTCAACGCGGCGCTGGCGGGCCTGGCGCTCGGCGGCGTCGGCATCTGGTCGATGCATTTCCTGGGCATGATGGCCTGGGACATCGGCACGCCGGCAGGCTACCGGCCGGCCGAGACCGTCGCCTCGTTTGCGCTCGCGGTCGGCGCCTCGATGCTGGCGCTGGGTTACATGGCGGCGGGGCCGTTTTCGTACAAGCGGCTGCTGATCTCCGGGCCGCTGGCCGGGCTCGGCGTGGCGGCGATGCACTTCGTCGGCATGGCCTCGGTGCGGTTCAGCGGCTATCTGCAATGGAACTACGGCATCGTGCTGCTCGCCATCCTGATCGCCGTGGTCACTGCAACGGTCGCCCTGTGGCTGGCATTTTCGGTGCGCGGTGCCTGGCGCCGCGTCGCGGCGTCGCTCGTGATGGCGTTGGCCGTCTGCACCATGCACTACACCGGCATGGGCGCTGCCGACGTCATCTGCTTCACCGGCGGCGGCTACCGCGGTGTGCCTGGCCTGCTGTACCGCGGCGACCTGCTGACGATGGTGGTGACGGTGGCCGTGGCGGTGGTGGCGCTCATCGGCATGGATGTGCTGTTCCAGCGCATCGTGCGTGCCACCGACCTCGGCGTGCGCACTGGCGCCATTGCCGCGCGGCGCTGAACCGTTGCACTAACCCGGTTTGTAGCGCAAGACGCGCAGCACCACCGGCACGCGCCGCAGCAGGCGCAGCACGTCGGCCAGGTGCACACGGTCGCGCACGCTGATGAGCAGGCGCAGCTCGGTGGTTTCGTCGGCCGGCTCGGCGCCCATGTCGAGGTGCTTGATGTCGGCTTCCGACGCCGACACCGCCGCCGCCACCTGCGCCAGCACACCCTTGCCGTTGTTCACCAGTGCGACGATGCTGGTTTCGAAGGCGCGGCTCATCTCCTCGGCCCATTCGACGTGCATCCAGCGTTCGCTGTCGCGTTCCTTCAGGCGTTTGCCGGTCTGGCACTCGGCGGTGTGCACGAGCAGGCCTTCGCCGCGGCCGAGGTAGCCGACGATCTGGTCGCCGGGAATCGGCCGGCAGCAACTGGCCATTTGCACACTCGCGCCTTCGCTGCCGTCGACGAAGACCACACCCTGCGTCGGCGCCGTGTCGTCGTGGCTGTAGCGGCCCAGCGTCAGCGTCACCGCGTCGGGTTTGCTGCCGCGTTCCACCATCAGCTGCGCCAGGCGCTTGGCGACGATGATCGCGATCTTCTTCCCGAGACCGATGTCGATCAGCAGCTCGACGCGGTGGCGGTTGCCGCTCCAGCGTGTGAGCTGCTGCCACAGCGCGGCGGCGGCGGTGTCGGTGGGGTCGCTGCTCGGTGGCTGCAGGCCTTCGGCGCGCAGCGCCTGCGCCAGCAGTTTTTCGCCGAGCGCAAGCGATTCCTCGGCCTCCATGTTCTTCAGGTAGTGGCGGATCTTCGACCGTGCACGGCCGGTGCGCACCATGTTCAGCCAACCCGGATTCGGCCGTGCGCCGGGCGCGGTGAGCACTTCCACCACGTCGCCGCTGCGCAGCTCGGTGCGCAGCGCCACCGGCTCGCCGTTGACCTTGGCCGCCACCATGTGGTCACCGACATCGCTGTGGATCGCGTAGGCGAAGTCTACCGGCGTCGCGCCGCGTGGCAGCGCCAGGATCTTGCTGCGCGGCGTGAAGACGTAGACCGCGTCCGGGTAGAGGTCGATCTTGACGTGTTCCAGGAATTCGGCCGCGTCGCGGGTTTCGTCCTGGATGTCGACCAGGCTTTGCAGCCACATCGCGCCCATGCGCTGGGCGTCGGCGGCGGCGCCGGCACTCTTGTCGCCCACCTTGTAGAGCCAGTGCGCAGCAATGCCTTTTTCGGCCACCGCGTGCATGTCGTCGGTGCGCACCTGGAATTCCACCGCGGTGCCGAGCGGGCTCACCAATGTGGTGTGCAGGCTCTGGTAGCCGTTGGCCTTCGGAATCGCGATGTAGTCCTTGAAGCGCCCGGGCACCGGTTTGTAAAGCTGGTGCAGCACGCCGATGGCGAGATAACAGTCGGGCCAGGTGGCGACGACGATGCGGAAGCCGAAGATGTCGTTCACCTGCGCGAAGCCGGCGTGTTTTTCGCGCATCTTGCGGTAGATCGAATACACCGTCTTCTCGCGGCCGCTGACACCGACCTTGATTTTCTGCGCCGTAAACGCCTTTTCGACATCGCCCTGGACCCGGTCGACGATGTCGCGGCGGTGGCCACGCGCGCGTTTCACGGCTTTTTCCAATGCGGCGTGGCGCCAGGGGTAGAGATGCGCGAACGACAGCTCCTGCAGCTCGCGGTAGGTCTGGTTCAGGCCCAGGCGGTGCGCGATGGGGGCGTAGATCTCCAGCGTCTCGCGCGCGATGCGCTGGCGTTTGGCCGGCAGCATGGCGTCCATCGTGCGCATGTTGTGCAGCCGGTCGGCGAGCTTGATGAGGATCACACGCACGTCGCGCGCCATCGCCAGCAGCATCTTGCGGAAACTCTCGGCCTGGCTCTCTTCGCGGGTGCTGAAGTGCAGCTTGTCGAGCTTGGTCAGGCCGTCCACCAGGTCGGCCGTGGGGGCGCCGAACTTCTGGATCAGCTCGGTCTTCGTGACCCCCTGGTCTTCGATGGTGTCGTGCATCAGCGCGGCCATGATGGCCTGCACGTCAAGCTTCCAGTCGGCACACAGCCCCGCCACCGCGATGGGGTGGGTGATGTAGGGCAGGCCGCTGGCGCGGAACTGGCCGAGGTGCGCTTCGTCGGCGAACTTGTAGGCTTCGCGCACCTGTTTCAGGTCGCCCTTGCTCAGGTACGCCAGCTTGTCGGTGAGGGCGGCGAACGACGCCGCTTCAACGGCGGGTTCCGACGACAGCTCGGCAGCGCGCTGCCTGCCCTGCAGGGCGGCGGGCAGCAGTTCGGCAGCCAGTGAGCGGATCCCCATGGACGTAATCTAGCGGAGATTGCCAAGGCGCCTATTGGGGCTGCCACAAAGGCAGCACCGCAAAAACACCGCCACAAATGACAACGGGCGCCCAGCGGGCGCCCGTCGATCATTGTTGTGCAGGAAGCCTCAGACGGGCACCTTGCGCAGCATCTCGAGGCCGATCTCGCCGGCGGCGATCTCGCGCAACGCCGTGACACCGGGTTTGTTCTTGGTCTCGATCTTCGGCGCATGGCCCTGGCTCAGCATGCGCGCGCGGTAGGTCGCGGCCAGCACGAGTTGGAAGCGGTTCGGGATGCGGTGCAGGCAGTCTTCGACGGTGATGCGGGCCATGTGGGTGGTCTCAGATGAGGTTGAGGGCAGCGAACACCTGGGAACCGAAGCGGCACTGGGCCGCGTACTTCAGGCGCTGCGAGTGAACGACGGTCTTCAGGTCGAAGAGAGCGGTCTCGAACAACTGGTTGATTATAACGTAGTCGAAGTGTCTGGCCTGGGCCACCTCGACGCGGGCATTGACCATGCGCGTGGCGATCACCTCTGGGCCGTCTTCGCCGCGACGCTGCAAACGTTGTTGCAATTCGTTCCAGCTGGGCGGCAGGATGAAGATCAGCACCGCATGCGCAAACAGCTGCTTGATCTGCAGCGCGCCCTGCCAGTCGATCTCCAGCACCACGTCTTCGCCGCGCATCAGCCGTTCTTCGATCGCCTTGCGCGAGGTGCCGTAGAGGTTGCCGTGCACCTCGGCCCACTCGAAGAAGTCGCCGTGTTCGACCTTGGCGCGGAACTCGGCTTCGTCGGTGAACCAGTATTCGCGGCCGTGCTGTTCCTGGCCGCGTGGCGGGCGTGTCGTGTGCGAGACCGAGACGGCCAGCCGCGAGTCGAGTTCGAGCAGCGCCTTGACCAGGCTGGACTTGCCGGCGCCGCTGGGCGCGGCGACGACGAAAAGATTGCCGGGGGTGTCCATCGCCCGGCATTTTACGAGGCCGGGCTACTTTGCGGCGCTGGCGTTCCGGTTCGGCGCCTGTTGGACGCGCACCGGGGCACGCTGCAGTTCGGCGCCCGGGAACGCCATCATCGCTGTGGCACGGCCCACGGCCTCGAAGCGGCGCTGCGCACGCACCAGCATGCCGGCGAAGGTCACAGGGGGCTTGTTGCTTGTGCTCATGGTGGTCCTTGTGCGTTGAAGGTCGGTTGACGGTTGGGCTTGGCCAACCGTGGAACGAAGTTTGGAGAGCGCAACCTACGGAAAGCCATCACCCAGATGACAAATTCGTAATCCGGTAACGGCCTGAAAAATGCGACCATCCGGCCCGTCCCCACACCTGCCGCCCTGCCACCGTGCGCCTACTTGTTGTCGAAGACGAAGCCAAGCTCTCCCAGTACCTGCACAAGGGCCTGAGCGAAAACGGCCATGTCGTCGACCTGGCCCATGACGGCATCGAAGGCCGGCGCCTGGCCACCGGCGGCGACTACGACCTCGTGCTGCTCGACCTGATGCTGCCCGGCATCGACGGTTTCGGCGTGCTCAGCGCGCTGCGCGCGCAAAGCCGCTACACCCCGGTGCTGATGCTGACGGCACGCGACAAGGTCGAAGACCGTGTGCGCGGCCTGGAGCAGGGCGCCGACGACTACCTCGTCAAGCCCTTTGCTTTCAGCGAACTGCTGGCCCGTGTCGGCGCGCTGCTGCGCCGCGGCGTGCCGACGGGCGCGCAGCCCAGCACCCAGCTGCGCCTGGCCGACCTGGAGGTCGACCTGCTGGCGCGCAAGGCGCTGCGGGCGCAGCAGCGGCTGGAGCTGACGGCCAAGGAATTCAGCCTGCTGGCGCTGCTGCTGCGCCGGCGCGGCCAGATCCTGTCGCGCACGACACTCGCCGAGCAGGTCTGGGACATGAACTTCGACTCCGACACCAACGTCGTCGAAGTCGCGGTGCGCCGCTTGCGCGCCAAGCTCGACGACCCCTTCCCGGCCAAGCTGCTGCACACCGTGCGTGGCATGGGCTATGTGCTTGAGGAGCGTGGCGCATGCTGACACCCGCCTGCAAGAGCCATTCGATCAGCGTGCGGCTGCCGCGCAAGCTGGCGCTGTTCACGATGATCGTGCTCGGCCTGCTGTGCTGGGTGTCGTGGATGTCGGTGAAGATGATGGTCATCGAGCGCAGCGCCCGGGATCTCGGCGTGCGTTGCGACCTTGTGGCCGACATCCTGTCGCTGGAAGCGCGCAGCGGCGGTGAAGAAGCGGTGCGCGCGCGCCTGCGCAGCGACGCACCGATGCGTGCCAGCACGCTGCTGCAGGTCTGGCGGGCCGACGGTTCGCTGCTCTACACCGACGCCGACAACCCGAACGTGGCCAAGTCGAGCCATGTGAAGGTGAAGGACTTCGTCATCCCCACACCCGACCTGCCCGGCGGTGAACTGCGCGCCCGCTACACGGTGGACTACACGCGCGACGCGCTGATGGGCCAGCGCTGGATCGCGGTGCTGGTCTCGGTGACGCTGGCTGCGGGTGTCATCGTCTCGTTCGGCGCCGGCTGGTTCGTGCGCAAGGCGCTGCAGCCGCTGGTGCAGCTGGCGACGCAGACCCGGGCGATCTCGCCGCAGCAGCTGCACCGCCGCCTGGTGCTGGACGACGCCGCCGAAGAGCTGCGGCCCTGGGTCGACCAGCTGAATGCGCTGATGGACCGGCTGGAGCGTGCCTACGACCAGCTCGAAGGTTTCAACGCCGACGTCGCGCACGAATTGCGCACGCCACTGGCCAACCTGATCGGCCAGACCGAAGTGGCGTTGTCGCGCGAACGTTCGGCCGATTCGCTGCGCGACACGCTGGTGAGCAACCTCGAAGAGATGCAGCGCCTGTCGGCCATGGTCAACGACATGTTGTTCCTGTCGCACGCCGACCGCGGCGCCGTCGCGCGGCGCGGCGAACCGGTGAGCCTGGCGACGCTGGCGCAGCAGGTGGTGGAATTCCACGAAGCGCCGCTCGAAGAAGCCGGGTTGACGCTGCGTGTCGAAGGCGACGCCGCGCTGCCGGTCGACGAGTCGCTGTTCAAGCGCGCCTTGTCGAACCTGCTCGGCAACGCGACGCGTTTTGCGCGCCCGGGTTCGACCGTCGTCGTGCGCATCGCGCCCGAAGCCCAGGACCATGTGCAGGTGGTGGTGCAGAACGAAGGTGAACCGATCGACGCGCAATCGCTGCCGCGCTTGTTCGACCGTTTTTTCCGCATCGACACCGCGCGCCATTGCCCCGACAGTCAGCACCATGGCCTGGGCCTGGCCATCGTGGCTGCGATTGCGCGCATGCATGCCGGCCGCACGCTGGCCGAATGCCAGGGCGGCGTCACCCGGGTCGGATTCACGTTGGCCGGCAGCTGACGGTATCGCGCCAGGCCACCGGCCGGCGCGCCAGAGGAGACCCGCAGCAGACGGCCGCAGCGGGCGTCGACCCCACTGCTAGAGTGCCTGCATCGAAGACCCTGGGGAGGGTGCAGGTGATCGTGATCGCAGTGGTGGTGGGCGCGGTGCTCGGCGGCTGGCTCGGCGAAGGTTTTGGTGTGGTCGTCGGCGCGCTGCTGGGCTGGATGCTGGTGCGGCTGCAGCAGCAGGGGCAGCAGATCGCGGCCTTGCGCCAGGCGCTGCTGGCCGATGCACCGCTGGTGGTGGATGCGGCGGTTGCGCCTGCGGTCGCGCCGGTTGCCGCACCGGCTGCCGCACCGGTTTTCGCACCAACGCCGGCCCCCGTCGTGACTGCGACCCCGGCAGCGGCCGTGCCGGCACCGTTGCCGGCAACACCACCACCGCCGCCGCGCCTGGCGACACCTGCCGCACCTGCCGCACCCGCCGCAGCAGCCACGCCCAGTGCGCTGGCCGAAGCCATCAGTGCCGCGCGGGCCTGGCTCTTCGGCGGCAACACCATCGTCAAGGCGGGTGTCGGCATCCTCTTCATCGGCCTTGCCTTCCTGGCCAAGTATGCGAGTGAACATGCCCAGGTGCCGGTGGAGTGGCGCCTCGGCGGCATCGGCGTGGTGGCGCTGGTGCTGCTGGGCCTGGGCTGGAAGCTGCGGCTGCGCCGGCCGGGTTATGCGCAGGCCTTGCAGGGCGGCGCGGTGGCGGTGCTGTACCTGACGCTGTTTGTCGCCTTCCGTTTCTACGGCGTGCTGGCGGTGGCGCCGGTGTTCACGCTGATGGTGGTGGTGGCTGCGCTGGCTGCCGCGCTGGCGGTGCTGCAGAACGCACGCACGCTGGCCATCATCGGTGCGCTCGGCGGGTTTGCGACGCCGCTGCTCGTGTCCACCGGCAGCGGCGACCAGGTCGCGCTGTTGTCGTACTACCTGGTGCTGGACCTGGGCATCGCCGCGGTGGCCTGGTTCCGCACCTGGCGGGCGCTGAACCTGATCGGCTTCGTCTGCACCTTCGCCGTCGGCAGCGCCTGGGGCGTGGCACGTTACGCGCCCGAGCACTACGCCAGCAGCCAGGCCTTCCTGGTGATCTACTTCCTGCTCTTCAACGCCATCCTGCTGCTGCCGGCACGGCGGCAGGGCGCGACGCCGCAAGCGCGCAGCGACGGCTGGGTCAACGGCAGCCTGCTCTTCGGCCTGCCGACGATCAGCTTCGTGCTGCAGCATGGGCTGGTGCACGAGACGCCTTACGGCACCGCGGTGTCGGCCCTGGTGCTGGCGGCGTTCTACGTCGGCATGGCGCAGTGGATGCGCCGCCACCCGCGGCTGCAGATCACCTTCGAAGCCAGTCTCGCGGTGGCGACGGTGTTCCTGACGCTGGTGATTCCGTTTGCGCTGGACGCACGCAGCACCGCCGGCGCCTGGGCGCTGGAAGGCGCCGGCCTCGTCTGGCTCGGCCTGCGCCAGCAGCGCCGGCTGGCGCGGCTGTTTGGTTATGCGCTGCTGTTGCTGGCGGGGCCTGCGATGCTGCTGGCGCACGAGCGGCTCGGCCTGCCGACGGCGGTGTTCAATGCGACGCTGTTCAACATGCTGATGGCGGCCGGCGCGTCGCTGGCAGCGGCGCTGTTTGTGCGCCGGGCCCAGGCGGTGCCGGAATCCGAGGCAGTGACCGAGCCCTTGTTCATCGGCGTCGCGACGCTGTGGCTGCTGGTGGCACTGGCGGTGCAGGTCGAGAGCTTCGTGCCCGCAAGCACCGTGCTCGCGGCCTGGATCGCCGGCATCAGCACCATCGCGCTGTTCTACACGCTGCTGGCGCAGCGGCTCGACTGGTCGCGGCTGGCGCTGCCGGTGCTGGCCCATGCCCCGGTGCTGCTGTTCGGCGTTGCAGCGACCGCAGCGTCCTGGCGCAGCCCGGCCGACGGCGGCGGCTGGTGGGCCTGGCCCATTGCGTTTGCCGTGCACGGCGTCGTGCTCTTGCGCGCCGTGCCAAGCTGGCCGGCCGTCTGCAGGCCGCTGCCGCATCTGCTGGGCGCGCTGGTGCTGGCGGCGCTGGGCGCGCTGCAGGGTCAGGCCGTCACTGCCGACTGGGGTGCACCCGGCAGTGCCTGGCCGGCGCTGGGCCGGGCGCTGCTGCCGGTGGTGTTGCTCATCGTGCTGGCCCGGCCCGGCACTGCCGCCTGGTGGCCCGTGCGTGCCGCACCTGCGGCCTACCGCACGCAGGCCGCCGCGGTGCTGATCGTCGGCCTGCTGCTCTGGACCTTGTGGGCCAACGCTGTCAGCAACGGCGCAGCGCTGCCGCTGCCCTACCTGCCGCTGCTGAACCCGCTGGACCTGGCCATCGCCGCTGCCTTGCTGGCGGCCACTTTCGGGCTGCGCAGTCCTGCAGCGCACCCGCAGTTGTCGCAGCCGCCGCTGCCAGCCGCGGCGCTCGGCGTGGCGGGTTTTGTCTGGCTCAACGCAATGCTGGTGCGGGCCTTCCACCATTTCGGCGGCGTGCCGTTCCGGCTCTCGGCCTGGACGCAGTCGCTCGCGGTGCAGACCGGCATCACGCTGCTCTGGACGGTGACGGCGCTGGTGCTGATGTGGCTGTCGGCACGCCGTGCGCTGCGGCCGAGCTGGATGGTCGGTGCCGGCCTGCTGGGCGCCGTGGTGCTGAAGCTGGTGCTGGTGGACTTGTCGGGCAGCGGTACCGTGACCCGCATCGTCTCGTTCATCGGTGTCGGCGTGTTGATGCTGGTGATCGGCTATGTCGCCCCTTTGCCTGCGAAAGCCCGCGATGCGTCTGCTGCTTGAAACCATGTTCGCCGCGCTGCTGTTGAGCGGCCCGGCGCTGGCTGTGTCAGAACACCGCTACAGCGCGAACATCAGCGTGCAGCAGCCCGCCGCCTTCGTACAGTTGCCGCTGCCGGCCAGTGCCTATGCGCGACTGCTGCAGCCCGGGCTGGTGGACCTGCGCATCGTCGACGCCAACGGCGCCAACGTGCCGTTTGCCGTGCTGCCCTGGCGTGAAGCGCAGACCGAGGCGGTCGAGCAGCAGCGTGCCGTCGCGCTGTACACATTGCCGCGCCGGCCAGCAGCGGGCACGGCCTGGCCGATGCCGGTGGAAGTGCTGGTGCAGGGCGACCGCATCAGCGTGCGCCAGCGCGGCGGCAACGCAGCGCCGCCGCCCGCTGTGCCGCCAGGCTGGCTATTCGACCTGGGCCCGCAGCAGCGCAACGAACCCGCGGCCACGGCGCTGCGCCTGGCCTGGTCGGGCCCGGCCGAGTTCAGCGCCGCCTACCTGCTGGAGAGCAGCGACGATCTGCGCAGCTGGCGCGCCGCCGGCCGTGGTCAGGTACTCGCCCTGGCATCGCCGGCCGGGCCGTTGACACAAGCACTCGTGCCCTTGCCTGCCGACGCCGGCCGCTTCCTGCGCCTGGTCTGGTCCGATCCCGCTGCCGCGCCGGCGCTCAGCGGCGCGATGCGTGTCGCCGCGCAAGAGCGCAGCACGGCTGTCGACAGCACCACCGCCTGGTCGGTGGCAGCCAGCGCTGCATCGACCCCGAAGGCGCTGCACTTCGACCTCGGTGCCGTGCTGCCGCTGGTGCAGATCGACCTGCAGGGCGGCCCCGGCACCCGTGTGACGCCGTTGCGTGTGGAAGGCCGCCAGCGCAGCGACGAGGCCTGGCGCCCGGTGACGCAGGGTGTGGTCTACCAGATCGACGCCGCCGGCAGCAGCAGCCGGTCACCGCCGTTGCCGCTGCGTGCCGAGCTGCGCTACCTGCGCGTGTTGCCCGACGAACGCGCCGCGCCGCTCGACCTGGGCACGCAGTTGCTGGTGCAGGCGCGGCTGGCCAGCCTGGTGTTTGCATCGCAAGGGCAGCCGCCGTTCAAGCTGCTCGCCGGCGCGGCGGATGCCCGCCCCGGCGCGCTGCCGGCAACGACGCTGGTGCCCTTGCTCGAAGATGAACGGCCCCGTTTCGGCCGCGCGACACTCGGCGACTGGCAGGAGGTGGCGGTGGTCGCCAGCCAGGTCGCTGCCGAACAACGCCAGGCCGCCTTGCGGCCCTGGCTGTTGTGGACGGTGCTGCTGGCCGGCGTTGCGGCACTCGGCTCGATGGTCTGGCGGCTGGCGCGCCCCGGCAGCTGAGCCCTACTGCAGCACCTGGCGCCGGTAGTCGCTGGGCGGTAGCCCGAGGTGGGCGCGGAAGACGCGGCTGAAGTGCGCCATGTTCGAGAAGCCGAAGCCGATGGCGATGTCGGTGATCGAGCGGTGGCTTTGTGTGCGGTCGTCGAAGCTGCGGCGGCAGGCTTCGAGCCGCCGCGCCAGGATGTAGCCGGCGACGCCATCGGGCTCTTCAGCAAACGCGTTGTAGAGCTGGCGCCGGCTGCAGTTCAGCGCCAAGGCCAGGCCGTCGACGGTGAGGGTCGAGTCGGCCAGATGTTCGGTCACATGCTGCTTGATGCGCTCGCGCAGCGCCTCACGCTGGGTGACGGCGGTGCCGATGCCGGCCAGGTCGAGCATCGACAAGTGCACAAACTGCGTGATCGCATCGCCGACACCACGCGCTGCGGTTTCGCTCATGCCCGGCAGTTCGCGATAAGCACCACGCATGGTTTCCAGCGCCATGCGCGCGACGCCGCCACTGCCGCCCAGGCGCCGTGCCATCAGTGGGTCGAGCGCCAACCCACGTTCGGCCAGCCGCGCTTTCGGCACCATCACGATCAGGTGCTCGACACGCACCGGGTTCGCCACCGCATAGGCATCCGTGGTGTCGTAGATGCTCCACTGGTCGGGTGTGACCCAGGCTTCGCGGCCTTTCTGCTCGACACCGGCGCAGCCGACCCAGGGTGCGACGATCTTCAGGTAAGCGGTTTCCGACGCACGCACCAACGATGCCGAGCGCATCACGCGGTGGCGGTTGGCTTCCAGCCGCGTCAGCACGACGTCGCCGGCGTGCACGGTGGCCATGCGGCCATCGAATTCGGTGTCGCCGTAGAGGTCGGACTTGAGGCCGCAGAACAGCCGGTCGACCCAGTCCGACCAGAAACCCACGCGTTCCGACGCCGCGACCTGGTCGGTGCTCATCGTCGTGGGGGTGATCGCCATGACGCTGAGCGTATCGGCTGGCGCCGCTGCCAAGCCCCGGGAAACTCCTGAGCCGCCGTGCACGTTTGGACAACCGCCGCTGCATGGCCCGGCAAGCAGCCGCGGACCTGGGCCGCCACACTGCCTGCCGGGCGCATCGACCCGCACCAGGAGACACAAGACCATGAGCAACCGCCGCACCGTGCTGCAGGCCGCCGCAGCTGCCGCTTCCACCCTGGCCCTGCCTTCGATCACCCGCGCCCAGGCCGGCCCGGTGCGCATCGGCTACGCGATGGCGCGCACGGGCCCGTGGACCACCGGCGCCCAGGTCAGCCAGGAGCCGAACTACCTGCTCTGGGCCGAACAGCAGAACGCCGCGGGCGGCTTGAACGTGAAGGGCACGAAGCGCCAGATCGAGCTGATCAGCAGCGACGACCGCAGCGACATCGAAACCTGCGTGCGCACCTACGAAAAGCTGATGGGCAGCGACAAGGTTGACCTCGTGCTGCCGCCCTGGGGCAGCAACGCGAACTTCGCTGTCGCGCCGCTGGCCAACCGCTTCGGCTACCCGTTCCTGGCGCCCACGGCCTTGAGCCGCCGGCTGATCGAGATGAAGCTGCCGTACTTCTTCCTGATGCTGCAGCAGCCGAAGCCGATGATGGACGCGCTGGTCGACATGCTGAAGGCGCAGGGCGCCAAAACGCTGGCCGTGATCTACGTCGACGACCTGTTCGGGCTCGAGAACTACGCCGCGCTGAAGGTGGCTGTGCAAGGCAGCGGCATGAATATCGTCGAGGACAAGAGCTACCCGCTGGGTGTGAAGGACCTGGGCCCGGTGCTGCGCAGCATGAAGGACAAGAACCCCGACGCCTTCATCGGCCTGACCTACCCGCCCGACACCATCCTGGCCAGCCGGCAAAGCAAGGAGATCGGCTTCAACCCGAAGTTCTTCTATGCCAGCGTCGGCACCGCGTTCCAGCTCTACCGCAATGTCATGCAGGCCGGTGCCGAGGGGGTGCTCGGCATGGGCAGCTGGAACGGCAAGACGAGCCCGGCTGCCAAGACCTACTTCGACGCCCATGTGAAGAAGTTCGGCGCCCAGAAGGAACCCGACCGCTGGGCCAGCGGCGCCTGCTGGGCAGCGCTGGAGATCTTGACGAACGCCGTCGCCAAACAAGGCCTCGACAAGAAGGCGATCCGCGACTACGTGGCTGCGACCACGCACGACACCATCCTCGGCAAGATCAAGTTCGCCGGCAGCGAAAACGTCGGCACGCCGGGCACGGTGAGCCAGTGGCAGAAGGGTGAGTTCGAGGTCGTCTGGCCGAAGGCCAACGCCACCGCGCCGCTCGTGCCGGTGAAGCCCGCCTGGGTCTGATCCGCCGATGTCGCTTGGAAGCTGGGCCGAGCTCGTCGCCTCCGGTCTCATCACCGGAGGCGTCTATGCGCTCGTGGCACTCGGCCTGAACCTGCAATACGGGCTGATGCGCATCCTGAACATCGCGCACGGCGAGTTCCTGATGGTCGGCGCCTTCCTGACCTGGACCGCGCAGACGCAACTCGGCATCTCGCCGCTGCTGATGGTGCCGGTGAGTTTTGCGCTGCTTATGGGCGCCGGCGTGGCGATCCACCGCCTCACCTTCCGCCGCCTGACACGCACCAGCCCGAACCTCGATGTCTTCGAAGCGCGGGGCCTGATGGTCAGTTTCGGCCTGATGTTCCTCGTGCAGAACTTCGCCCAGGCCTTGTGGGGCGGCGATCTGCGCGGTTATGACTACCTCGCCGACCCGGTGAAGATCGGCGGCGCGCAGTTCGCCGCCAACAAGCTGGTGTTGCTGGCGCTGGCACTGGCCTTCAGCGCGGCACTGATCACGGTGCTGAAGACGACGCTCTACGGCAAGGGTGTGCGGGCGCTGATGCAGTCGCCTACCGGGGCGCAGCTGGTCGGCATCGACACCGAACGCCTGCACCCGCTGATGTTCGGCGTCGGCCTCGGCCTGAGCGGTGTCGCCGGCTGCCTGCTGAGCATGACCTACACGGTGTCGCCATCGATGGGCGAGCCCTACACGGTGACCGCGCTGATCGTCATCACGCTCGGCGGCTTCGGCAGCATGCCGGGTGCGCTGGTCGGCGGCCTGGCTTTGGGTGTGATCGAAGCCTTGGGTATGCACTTCACGAGCCCGTCGCTCAAATCGCTGCTCTCGTACGGCATCTTCATCACCGTGCTGCTGTGGCGGCCGAACGGGCTCTTCACGCGGAAATGACCAAGGACTTCCTGATCCTCTTCGGCCTGACGGGCTGGGCGCTTGCGGTGCCGCACTACGGCAGCGAGTTCGCCGTTTCGCTGGCGTTGACCTGCCTGATGTACACGGCGCTGTCGTCGAGCTGGAGCCTGTTCTGCGGCAGCACACGTTACCTGTCGCTGGCGACCTCGGCCTTCTTCGGCATTGGCGCCTACACCAGCGCGCTGGTGCTCGAAGGTGCAGGCTGGTTCGCGGCGATCGGCCTGGGGGCGCTGATCGCCGCCGGCGTTGCAGCGGTGATGGGCGCGGCGGTGTTGCACCTGCGCGGCACCTACTTCGCGGTGCTGACCTTCGGCATGACCGAGCTCATCCACCATGCGGTCACGACCTGGGAAAAACAGGTCACCGGCACCGTCGGCCGTGTGCTCACCGTCGTGCCCGAGCGCGACACCATCTACCTCACCGTGCTGGGGCTGGCGGTGCTGGCGATCGCCACCAGCATCCTGGTCCGACGCAGCCGCTTCGGCCTGGCGATGGCCGGCATCGGCGCCGACGAACAGCGCGCACAGACACTCGGCGTCAACACCCGGCTGGTGAAGATCGGCGGCTTTGCGCTGATCGCGGCGTTTGCCGGTGGTGTCGGCGCCGCGATGAGCGTGCGCTGGACCTACATCGACCCGGCCACCGTCTTCAACCCCTTCATCGGCTTCCAGACCGTGCTGATCGCGTTGATCGGCGGTGCGGCGACGTTGTGGGGCCCGCTGATCGCCGCGGTCGTCTTCAGCCTGCTGGCCGAGACGCTGCGTCTGCAGGCGCCGCAGATCTACATGATGTCGCTGGGCCTGCTGCTGATTCTGTGTGTGCTGTACCTGCCCGGCGGGCTGGCCAGCTGGCGTTGGCCCGCGGCGTGGAGGCTGCGTTGAACGGCCACCCGCTGCTCGAAGCCCGTGGTGTGACGGTGCGCTTCGGCGGCCTGACGGCCGTCGACGGCGTCAGCGCCGCCTTTGCGCCGGGTGAACTGGTCGGCATCATCGGCCCCAACGGTGCCGGCAAGACGACCTTCTTCAACGCGTTGTCGGGCGTCGTCGCGCCGACTGCAGGCGAGCTGTTCGCCGCCGGCCAGCGCCTCACCGGCGCGGCGCCGCACCGTTTTGCGCAGCAAGGCATTGCACGCACCTTCCAGACGCCGCGGGTGTTTGCCGCACTCAGTGTCGCCGCCAACATCGACTTCGGCCTGCAGTTCGCCGGCCGCCGCCGGACGGCGTCGTGGTTGCTGAAAGACGCCGCCAGCATCCTGAACCTGATCGGCCTCTCGGCGCAGACGGCGTTGCCGGCAGCAGCAGTCACACCGAGCCAGCAGCGGCTGCTGGAGATCGGCATGGCGCTGGCAACACGCCCGAAGCTGCTGCTGCTGGACGAAGTGGCCGCCGGCCTGACAGAAAACGAGATCGAGGCGATGGCCTTGCTGATCCGCCGCCTGCGCGACGAACTCGACCTCACGGTCATCTGGATCGAACACGCAGTGACAACACTGCTGCGCCATGTCGAACGTGTGCTCGTGCTGCACCAGGGCCGCAAGATCGCCGACGGCCTGCCTTCGGAAGTGGTGCGCAATGCCGAGGTGATCGAAGCCTATCTCGGTGACGAGATGGTGGACACCGTATGAAACGCGACATCGACGCCGCGCACCTGAAGATCAGCGGCTTGAGCGCGGGTTATGGCGCTTTCCTGGTGCTGCGCGACCTGACGCTCGAAGCCAAACCCGGCCTCACCGTGATCCTGGGTCCGAACGGCGCCGGCAAGACGACGCTGCTGAAGGCCATCGCCGGCCTGATCCCGCGCCAGGGTGAACTGCAGTTCGACGGCGACACCATCGCCGTCGACGCCAAGACCCACGACATCGTGCAACGTGGCCTCGTGCTCGTGCCCGAAGGCCGGCAGCTCTTTGCCCAGATGACGGTGGCCGAGAACCTGGAACTCGGCGGCTGGCTGCAGACCCCCGCACAACGCACGCAGCGCCTCGCGCAGGCGCTGCGCGATTTTCCGAAACTGGCCGAACGCAGCAGCCAGCTGGCCGGCACGATGAGCGGCGGTGAACAGCAGATGGTGGCCGTGGCGCGCGCGATGATGAGCGCACCAAGGCTGCTGATGCTGGACGAACCTTCGCTCGGCCTGGCGCCGAAGATGGTGGACGAACTGCTCGCCATCGTGCGCCGCATCGCCGACGCCGGCACCACCGTGCTGATGGTCGAACAGAACGTGCGCAAGGCACTCGCCGTGGCCGATCGCGGCTACGTGCTCGAACGCGGCAAGCTCGTCGCCAGCGGCCCGGCCTTTCTGCTGGCGCGCTCCAGCGTCATCCGCCAGGCCTATCTCGGCAAGGGCGCAGCAACACAAACATCCAACAAGGAGAACAACACCATGTCCGACCTGCAGATGCTGATCAACGGCCTGGCCGTCAGCGCCGAGAAGGGCGCCACGTTCGAGCGCCGCAACCCGCTGGACGGCAGTGTCGCCACCCGTGCGCCGGCCGCCAGCGTTGCCGACGCCGTGGCTGCGGTGGACGCCGCCGCCGAAGCCTTCAAGACCTGGAGCCAGACGGGGCCGAGCGAACGCCGCACGCTGCTGCTCAAAGCCGCCGACGCGCTGGAAGCGAAGACACCGAAGTTCGTCGAAGCCGTGGCGGCCGAGACCGGCGCCACCGGCATGTGGGCAGGCTTCAATGTGCACCTGGCAGCCGGCATGATCCGCGAAGCCGCTTCGCTGACGACGCAGATTGCCGGCGAGGTGATCCCGTCCGACGTGCCGGGATCGCTGGCGATGGGCGTGCGCCAGCCGGCGGGTGTGGTGCTGGGCATCGCACCGTGGAACGCGCCGGTGATCCTGGGCGTGCGTGCCCTGTGCGTGCCGCTGGCCTGCGGCAACACGGTGGTCTTCAAAGGCAGCGAAAACTGCCCGCACACGCACCAGCTGATAGCCGAAGCCTTCCAGGACGCGGGCTTCCCGGCCGGGGTGCTGAACTACATCACCAACGCGCCTGCCGATGCCGGCAAGGTGGTGGAGGCCATGGTCGCGCACCCGGCGGTGCGGCGTGTCAACTTCACCGGCAGCACACGGGTCGGCAAGCTCATCGCGATGACCTGCGCCAAATACCTGAAACCTGTGGTGCTGGAACTCGGCGGCAAGGCGCCGCTGCTGGTGCTGGACGACGCCAACCTCGAAGACGCCGTCAACGCCGCCGCCTTCGGCGCCTTCGCCAACAGCGGCCAGATCTGCATGAGCACCGAACGCATCGTCGTCGACAGCAAGGTCGCCGACGACTTCGTCGCGCTGTTCGTCAAGAAGGCGAAGGCGCTGCCGCTGGGCGACCCGCGCAAGCCCGCGCCCGTGGTGCTGGGTTCGGTGATCGGCATGGGTACGGTGGAGCATTGCAACGCCTTGATCGACGACGCGGTGGCCAAAGGCGCGAAGCTGCTGTGCGGCGGCAAGGCCGACAACACGCTGATGCCGGCCACCGTGCTGGACCACGTGACGCCGCAGATGCGCATCTACAGCGAAGAGACCTTCGGCCCGGTGAAGTGCATCGTGCGTGTCGATGGTGTTGAGGCGGCCATCACCTGCGCCAACGACAACGAATACGGCCTGTCGGCAGCGGTGTTCGGCCGCGACATCGCGCGGGCGCTGAACGTCGCCAGGCGCATCGAGTCCGGCATCTGCCATGTCAACGGCCCGACGGTGCACGACGAAGCGCAAATGCCGTTCGGCGGCGTCAAGGGCTCGGGGCTGGGCCGTTTCGGCGGCAAGGCAGGCATCGCGGAATTTACCGAACTGCGCTGGATCACCGTGCAGACGACGCCGCGGCACTACCCGTTCTGAGCCCGGACACAGGGCCCGGAAGGGGCCTGTGCCTGGCGAAGGCCCAAGGCCGATACAAGGACTTGGGCTGACCACGCTGCGGCCCCGGTGTGGGCGTTATGTTCGACAGCGAACAGACCTGCCCCCGCCGCGCCGCTAGCGTGGGTGGCCTCCTGATGTTCGGAGCGACGTCGCTCGACCACCAGGGAAACTCGCCATGTCCAAAACGGCACCGCCGTCAGCCACCACCCCGCCGCGCACGCGCGGCCTCACCGACCTCCAGCGCCGGCGGGCGCTGCTGAAGACCGGTGCGCTGGAAAAGGCGATCCTCGCCAGCGCCAACTTCTCCAGCATCGCCACCGACGAAGGTGGTGTCATCCGCGTCTTCAACGTCGGCGCCGAGCGCCTGCTCGGCTACACCGCTGCCGAAGTGGTGGGCAGCCTGAGCGCCGTTGCGATGTGTTATCCGCAGGACATGCTGGCGCGCGCCGCGGCGCTGAGCGCCGAGCTCGGCAGTGCGGTCGCACCGGGTTTCGAGACCCTGGTGTTCAAGGCCTCGCGGGGTGTCGAAGATGTCTACGAACTGACCTACCTGTGCAAGGACGGCAGCCGCGTGCCGGTGGTGCAGTCGGTGCAGGCGCTGCGCGACGCCGACGCGGTGCTGATCGGCTACCTGATGATTGGCACCGACAACAGCGCGCGCAAACGTGTCGAGGCCGAACAGCAGCGGCTCGACCAGCGCCTGCGCGACCAGCAGTTCTACACGCGCTCGCTGATCGAATCGATCATCGACGCGCTGATCACCACCGACGCCACCGGCACCATCACCGACGTCAACCGCCAGACCGAGGCGCTGACCGGCTGCACACGCGAAGAACTCATCGGCACACCCTTCAGCGACTACTTCACCGAGCCGCTGCGGGCACAGGCTTGCATCGACGCCGTGCTCAGCGACAAGCAGGTGACGAACTACGAACTCACCGCGCGCAGCAGCGACGAACGGCAGGCCGTCGTCTCGTGCAACGCCACCACCTTCTACAACCGCGACAGCCAGCTGCAAGGTGTGATTGCCGCAGCGCGCGACGTCACCGAACGCAAGCGTCTCGATCACGCGCTGCAGACCGCCAAGTCGGCGGCCGAGAGCGCCAACCTCGCCAAGTCGGACTTCCTGTCGAGCATGAGCCACGAGTTGCGCTCGCCGCTCAACGCCATCCTCGGTTTTGCGCAGCTGATGGAGTCGGGCGTGCCGGCACCGACGCCGGCGCAGCGCGACAGCGTCGAGCAGATCCTGCAGGCCGGCTGGTACCTGCTGGAGCTGATCAACGAGATCCTCGACCTGGCGCTGATCGAATCGGGCAAGCTCTCGCTGTCGCCCGAGCCGGTTTCGCTGGCCGAGGTGCTGGGCGATTGCCGCGCGATGATCGAGCCGCAGGCACGCAAGAGCGGCATCCGCCTCGTTTTCCCCGCCACCGAGGTCGACTTCCACGTCAAGGCCGACCGCACGCGGCTCAAGCAGGTCTTCGTCAATTTGCTGTCCAACGCCATCAAATACAACCGTGTTGGCGGTCTCGTCGAGGTGCACTGCAGCGCTGTCGACACCCAGCGCATCCGCATCGGTTTCCAGGACACCGGCGAAGGCCTGTCGCAGGACAAGCTGGAGCAGTTGTTCCAGCCTTTCAACCGCCTGGGCCAGGAGACCGGCACCGAAGAAGGCACCGGCATCGGCCTGGTGGTGAGCCAGAAGCTCGTGCACCTGATGGGCGGCAGCATCGGCGCCGAAAGCCGCGTCGGCGTCGGCAGCCTCTTCTGGGTGGAAATGAACGCCAGTGCCGGCCTGCAGTTCAGCGCCGCAGTCACCGACATTGCACGCGTGGCGGCGCCGCCCAGCCTGGCAGGCGCGGCGTCGCGCAGCGTGCTTTGCGTCGAAGACAACCCAGCCAATCTGCTGCTGGTGGAAAAGCTGCTGGCGCGCCGGCCCGACCTGCGGCTGCTCAGTGCCCGCGACGGCCGCAGCGGCGTCGAGCTGGCGCGCAGCGCGATGCCCGACGTGATCCTGATGGACATCAACCTGCCCGGCATCAGCGGCATTGTTGCGCTCGGCATGCTGGCCGGCGACCCCAGCACGGCGCACATCCCGGTCATCGCGCTGAGCGCCAACGCGATGCCGCACGACATCGAAAAGGGCCTGGACGCCGGCTTCTTCCGCTACCTCACCAAGCCCATCAAGGTGGCTGAATTCATGGAAACACTCGATGCCGCGCTGGCGGTTGCGGCCACCCGGCTGGGCCGCGTCAAAGGTCTGGGAGCCCTGTGATGGACCTGTCGCAGCAGATCCTGAACGCGACGATCCTGATCGTCGACGACCAGCAGGCCAACGTGCTGCTGCTGACGCGCCTGCTCGCCGAAGCCGGCTATACCCAGGTCAGCTCGACGATGGCGCCGCGCGAAGTGTGTGCGTTGCACCGCCAGCACCGCTACGACCTGATCCTGCTCGACCTGCAGATGCCGGGCATGGACGGCTTCGAGGTGATGCAGGGGCTGAAGACCAACGGTGACGACGGTTATCTGCCGGTGATCGTGCTCACCGCGCAGCCGGGGCACAAGCTGCGTGCGCTGCAGACCGGCGCCAAGGACTTCATCAGCAAACCCTTCGACCTGGTGGAGGTGCGCACACGCATCTACAACATGCTCGAAGTGCGCCTGCTCTACAAACAGCTCCAGTCCTACAACCAGCTGCTCGAAGAAATGGTGCGGGAGCGCACCGCCGAGTTGCGCGAAAGCGAAGCGCGCTACCGCAGCCTCACCGAGCTGGCTTCCGACTGGTACTGGGAACAGGACGAGGCCGGTGAGTTCATACGGGTCTCGGGCCCGGTGATGGAGATGCTGGGCATCCGCGTCGCACCGCTGCAGGGCGAGGCCGAACCCGCGCTGCAGGACGGCTGGAACGAGGACGAACGTGCGGTGCTGCAGCAGCGCATCGCAGCGCGCCAGCCCTTCCTGGACTTCGCTTTCGGCCGCACCAACGCCGACGGCTCGCGGCAGCAGTTCCGCGTCAGCGGTGAACCGATGTTCGACCGCAGCTGCCGCTTCCTGGGCTACCGCGGCATCGGTGTCGAAGTCACGCCGCATGCATGAGGACCAGCGCACGCCGACAAGTGGGCCACGGCTGAACCATCTGCTGGCGGCGCTGCCGGGGTACGACTTCGACGCGCTGGCGCCGCAGCTCGAACCGGTGACGCTGCGCCTGGGCGAAATGCTCTACGAGCCCGGCCAGCGCCAGCACCATGCCTGGTTTCCGAGCACGGCCGTCGTGTCGCTGCACAACGTGCTCACCTCGGGCAGCGCGACCGAGAGCACCGGCGTCGGCAACGAAGGCATGGTCGGCGTCTGCCTGTTCCTGGGCGGCGACAGCACACCGAGTTCGGCCGTGGTGCAAAGCGCCGGCGAGGGCTGGCGCATCGAACGCCGGCTGCTGCAGCAGGCCTTTGTGCAACACGCGCCGCTGCAGCGTGTGCTGCTGCGCTACACCCAGGCCTTGATCGCGCAGATCTCGCTCAGCGCCGCGTGTTACCGCCACCACACGGTGGAACAGCAGCTCAGCCGCTGGCTGCTGGCCACCTGCGACCGCCTGCCGTCACACGACCTGGTGATGACGCAGGACCTGGTGGCCAGCCTGCTGGGCGTGCGCCGCGAGACCATCACGGTGGCGGCCGGGCGGCTGCAGAACCTGGGTGTCATCCGCTACCGCCGGGGCCACATCTCGGTGCTGGACACCACCGGCCTGGCAGGCTTCGCCTGCGAATGCCATGGTGTGCTGCGCAACGAACTGCAGCGCCTGCTGCCGAAGGCGCTGGTGGCCGGCTGACGTCAGGCTGGCGCGCCCAGCCGCGCCAGCGTGTGCAGGTCCGCGGCCGCGCCCACACCCCAGCAGGCCGCGATCAGCGCGCTGCAGCGCTGCGCGCCGAGTACCGCATCGGCCATGCCGCGGAACTTGGCTTCCAGCTGCATGTCGGTCATCGGATTGGCCAGAGAGCCGATGGCGTGTTCGACGAACACGTGGATACGGCGGCCGTCGGTCAGCACCGCGGTGACGTCGGCACTGGCTTCGTCGATGGCGTCGTCGACCGTGGCCACGACCTTGCGGCGCAGCGCCACCATGTCGGCGCGGTTGACGATGTCGTCTGCGTATTCGTCTTCGGTCGCGCGGCCGAACGTGAGGCCGGCGGCGCAGCCGTGGTAGACGCTGAACTTGGCCTGCAGGCCGTCGGCAGGCTCCTTCTTGCCGGTGAGTTCCAGCACCAGCGAGTGCACCTTGAGTTCCATGCGTTCGATCTGTTCCGGCGTCACGCCCTGGGCACGCAGCTGCGCGCAGGCGTCGATGCTGGGGTGGATGACGATGCCGCAGGCAAAGGGTTTGTAGGTGTTGAAGCTGATCTCGAAGCGCTGGCCGAGTTCGGCCGTGATCTCGGACCAGTCGTTTTTCGTCGAGATGGTTTGCATCATGCCGCGCGGTGCTTCCAGCGCACGCGGGCTGGCGGTGTAGCCGTGCTGCGCCATCAGCGCCGCCATCAGGCCGGCGCGTGCGGCGCCGCCGGGGTGGAAGGGTTTGGTCATGGTGCCGAACTGTTCGCGCATGCCGACCGGTTGCGACGCCGCGATGCCCAGCGCCATCGCCGTCTTCTGCACGTCCAGTTGCAGCAGGCGCGCGCAGGCGGCGGCCGCGCCCAGCGTGCCGGTGCTGCCGGTGATGTGCCAGCCGCGGTCGTAGTGGTCGGGGTACATCGCATTGCCGACGCGGCAGCTGACGTCGATGCCCAGCACCAGCGCATCGATCAACGCGCGACCGCCGACCCCCGTGTGTTCGGCCAGCGCCAGCACCGCGCTGGCCACCGGGCCGGCGGGGTGGATGATGGTCTTCAGGTGCGTGTCGTCGAAGTCGAAGGTGTGCGAGCTGATGCCGTTGACGAGTGCGGCGCTGGCCATGTCCACGCGTTCGCTGCGGCCCAGCAGGCTGGCCTGCGCGGCGGGCTGCAGCGCCTGCACGGCGCCGAGTGCGGCCAACGCGGTGCTGTGGTGTGCGGCGCCGACGGCGCAGCCGACCCAGTTCATGAAGGTGCGGTGGGCTTCGTGGTCGACCGCGTCGCTCCAGCCGCGGCTGGGGTGGTGGGCGACGAACTGCGCCAGCGTCTGCGTGACGGGCGGTGCGTTGTGGTCGGCGGCGACCTGGGTGTTGCGGGCCATGGAAGAGAACCTTCTGCTGCTGTGTTCAGTTGTCGAGCTGGATGTTGCGGGCCTTCGCCAGCTCGGTCCAACGGGCGATGTCGGCGCGCATGAAGGCGCCGAACTTGTCAGGGCTCATCGGGTTGGGCTCCACCGCCTCGATCGACAGCTTCTCGCGCAGTTCGGGCATCGCCAGCACGGTGGCCAAGGTGTCGTTCAGCTGCTTGACAACGGCCACCGGCAAACCCGCCGGGCCGACCACGCCATACCACTGCTGCGCGTCGAAACCCTTGTAGCCCGACTCGTCGAGCGTCGGCAGGTCCTTGAACTGCGCATGCCGCGCCAGGCCCGTCACCGCGAGCGGCCGCACGCGGCCGGAGCGGATGTGCGGCACGGCAGCGGCCAGGCCCGGGAACATCGCCTGCGTCTGGCCGCCGATGAGGTCGGTGAACGCCGGCGCGATGCCGCGGTACGGGATGTGCACCATGAACGAAACCACCTGCTGCTTGAACAGCTCCATCGTCAGGTGCGTCAGCGAGCCCGGGCCGGCCGAGCCGTAGCTGAGCCTGCCGGGGTTCTGCCGCAGGTAGGCGACAAACTCCTTCAGCGTGTTCACCGGCAGCGCGGCGTTGACCACCAGCACGTTGGGTGTGCCGCCGATCATGCCCACGGGTGTGAAGTCCTTGATCGCGTCGTAGGGCAGCTTGCGTGTGGCCGGGCTGGTGCCGTGCGTGGCCACATAACCCTGCATCAACGTGTAGCCGTCGGGCGCGGCGCGTGCAGTGGCTTGCGCGGCGATGGTGCCGCCGCCACCGCCCTGGTTGTCGACCACGAAGCTCTGCCTGAGCACCTGGCCCCAGCGCTCGGTGACGGTGCGGCCCACCATGTCGCTGCCGCCGCCGGCGGCCACCGGCACGATGTAGCGAATGGGTTTGTTCGGGAACGGCGCCTGGGCCCAGACCGGCAGGCCCAGCAAGGCTGGCGTGGCCTGCAGCAGGATGCGTCTTTTCATGCTTGTCTCCGTTCTGGCGCTGGGGCCGGCAGTTCCAGCGTCGACAGCAGGCGCTGGCGCCCCTGCAGCACATGGGCCTGGGCCAGCTTGTTGGCACGGTCTTTCGCGCCCTTGGTGATGGCTTCGAAGATGCGCCGGTGTTCGTTGTTGGAGCGGCGCATGTTGACGGTGGCGTTGAAGTAGCGCCGCCGGTACAGATGCAGTTCCTTGGCGTGGTCTTCGTAGGCCTGCTGCGCGCGCTGGTTCGGCCACTGCGCCAGCAGCAGCGCATGGAAACGCAGGTTCAGCACGTAGTAGCGCTGGCCATCGCCGGCATCGCAGGCGGTGTCCATGCCGGCCAGCAACTGCTCGAATTCCAGCCGATCGGCGTCGCTCAGGTGTTCTGCCGCCTGCTCGGCGGCGAAGCCGAAGAGCAGGGCGCGCAGTTCGTAGATCTCCAGCATCTCGCGCACCGAGATCTGGCGCACGAAGACACCGCGGTTGCGCACCGCCACCACCAGGCCGATGCCGGTGAGCATGCGGATGGCCTCGCGGATGGGTCCGCGGCTGGTGCCCATGCGCAGGGCCAGCGCCGCTTCGTTCAGGCGCTCGCCCGGCGCCACTTCGCCGCTGTAGATCAGCTGCTGCAGCTGTTCGCTGATGCCGTGTGCGAGGCCCTGTTCAGCTGACGCGGCGCGGGCCCCTGTGGCGGCCCTTTTGGTGGCAATGCGGGTGCTCATGAGGCCTGGATGCTAGCGCAACCAGCGGTCTTTGGAGGCCTCTAAGTGTTTGCGATAGGGTTTGAAGTGTTGACACTTGATGGTGCAACGCCAACACTTGCGGCTCACTTCCCGGGCCTGGCCTCGGCCTGTCTGCCATGCCGCATGTCCCCGCTTCCAGCGCTTTGGCGCGTTTTCGTGTCATCGACCTGACGCAGGTGCGCGCCGGCCCCACCGCGTGCCGGCAGCTCGCCGACTGGGGCGCCGACGTGATCCAGGTGCAGATGCCCGAACACATGCGCGGTGACGACACGCTGGGGGGCCAGGACGGCAGCGACTACCAGTACACACACCGCAACAAACGCAGCGTCACGCTGAACCTGAAGGAGCCCGAAGGCATTGCGGCGCTGAAGAAGCTGATCAACACCGCCGACGTGGTGGTCGAGAACTTCCGCCCCGACGTGAAGTTCCGCCTGGGCATCGACCACGCGACGCTCGCGCAGGACCACCCGCGCCTGGTCTACGCCAGCATCTCGGGCTTCGGCCAGACCGGGCCGCTGGCCGAGCGCCCCGGCTTCGACCAGATCGCGCAAGGCATGGGTGGCTTGATGTCGGTCACCGGTCTGCCCGAGCAAGGGCCCGTGCGTGTGGGCATTCCGATCGCCGACCTCTGCGCCGGCATCTTCGCGGCGCAAGGCATCCTGGTGGCGTTGCTGGAACGCGAGACCTCGGGCAAAGGCCAGTGGGTGCAGACCTCGCTGCTGGAATCGATGGTCTACATGATGGACTTCCAGACCGCACGCTGGCTGGTCGACGGCGAGGTCGCCAGCCAGGCCGGCAACTTCCACCCCACCAGCATCCCCACCGGCGTCTACAAGGCACGCGACGGCTACATGAACATCGCCGTCTTCGGCAGCAAGATCTGGGAACGTTTCTGCACCACGCTGGGCGCGCCCGAGTGGATCGCCGACCCGCGTTTCCACGACAAGGCCGGCCGCAGCGTGAACCGCGACGCGCTCAACGCCGCGATCAATCAACGGCTGGCGCTGCAGGACCGTGACCACTGGATCGAGCGTTTCAACAAGGACGGTGTGGCCTGCGGCCACATCTACGACATGAGCGAGGTGTTCGACGAAGCGCAGGTGCAGCACCTGGGCCTGGTGCAGGGAGTGGTGAGCGCGCGTCTGGGCCCGCAGCGCCATGTCGGCCAGCCGATGACACTCGACCGCACACCGAGCAAGCTGGTGCGCGCAGCACCGCGGCGTGGTGAACACACCGAAGAGGTGCTGGGCGAACTGGGTCTGGCGCCCGGTGACATCGCCCAGATGAAAGCGCGGGGGGTGTTCTGATGGCCGCCGACTACGTCTCCCCCACCGAGCGCGTGATCGTGCGCCTGGACGGCAGCGCGCTGCACATCGTCTTCAACAACCCGGCCCGGCACAACGCGCTCAGCGTCGACATGTGGGGCGCCGTGCCGCAGCTGCTGGCCCTGGCCGAAGCCGACGAACGTGTGCGCCTCGTGGTGTTTTCCGGCGCCGGTGAGAAGGCCTTCGTTTCCGGCGCCGACATCTCGCAGTTCGAGGACCAGCGCGCTGCGAAAGAAGCCGTCACGCAGTACGAAGCGCTGGCCGAAGACGCGTTGATGGGCATCTACCGCTTCAGCAAGCCGACGCTGGCGTGCATTCGCGGCTGGTGCATCGGCGGTGGCGTCAACGTCGCGATCAGCTGCGACATCCGCATCGCCGCCAGCGACGCGGTGTTTGCCATTCCCGCCGCACGGCTGGGCCTGGGCTACCGCTATTCGGCGCTGAAGAACCTGGTCGACCTGATCGGCGTCGGCGCTGCCAAAGACCTGTTCTACACCGCACGCCGCATCGACGCCGCCGAAGCGCTGCGGCTGGGGTTGGTGACCCGCGTCGCGGCGGTGGCCGACCTGCCGGCGCTGCTGGCCGAGTACACCGGGGCCATCGGCGACAACGCGCCGCTGACCATCGCAGCGGCCAAAACAATAGTCGGCGAGATCCTGAAACCTTCGCCCGACCTCGACGCGGTGCGCTGCCGCGAGCTCATCCTGGGCTGCTTCGAGAGCGAAGACTACGCCGAAGGCCGCCGCGCCTTCATGGAAAAACGCCAACCGCAGTTCAAGGGCCTCTGATGACGCTGATGAAATCGTATTCGCTGCGTGTCGAGGGCACTCAGGCCCAGCTGCAACTGGGCGACGTGCCCACGCCCGCGCCGGGCCCCGGCCAGGTGCTGCTGAAGATGCATGCCGCGGGCCTGAACCGCGGTGAGTTCATCCCGGGTGGTTTGATCAAGGGCGGCGCGTCCAAGCCCGCGGGCATCGAAGGTGCGGGCGAGATCATCGCGCTGGGGGCGGACGTCACGGGTCTGCATGTCGGCCAGCGTGTGATGGGCCGCTGCCCGGGTGCGTTCTCGGAATTCGCGGTGATGGACGCACGCGAAGCGCTGCAGGTGCCGGCGGGGCTGGCGATGGAAGTGGCCGCTGCCGTGCCGCTGACGATGCTGGTGGTGCACGACATGCTGGTGCTGCAGGGCCGCCTGCAACCTGGCGAGTGGTTGTTGGTCGCGGGTGTGTCCTCGGGTGTCGGCGTCGCGTCGCTGCAGACGGCGAAGGCGCTGGGCGCGCGTGTCATCGGTACCTCGGGGTCGCAGGACAAACTCGCGCGGCTGATGGGCCTGGGCCTCGACGTTGCCATTCAGACGCGCGCACCGGACTTCGCTGCCCAGGTGATGCAAGCCACCGGCGGCCAGGGCGTGAACCTGGTGGTCAACACCGTCGGCGGCACGGTATTCGCCGAATGTGTGCGCACGCTGGCCTTCGAAGGCCGGCTCGCCACCGTGGGTTATGTCGACCACACGCTGAAGGCCGAGATCGACATCCAGGCGCTGCATGTGAAGCGGCTGACGCTGTTCGGCGTCTCGAACAAGATGCGCAGCGCCGACCAGCGTGCCGCCGGTGTACCGGCCTTCGCTGCCGACCTGCTGCCGGCCATCGCCGACGGCCGCATCCGGCCGCTGGTGGACCGTGTGTTTGCGTTCGACGAACTCGTCGCCGCGCAGGCGCACATGGAAAACAACGAGCACCTGGGCAAGATTGTGCTGAAGATCAGCGACTGAGAGACACCATGCACCGCACCGTTCCGACCCCGCGGCGCGCCTTGCTCGCCGCTCTGTTCCTGGGCCTGCTGGGTGCGGGCCCGGCGATGGCGCAGGCCTGGCCGGCCAAACCCGTGCGCCTGGTCATCGGCTTCGCGCCCGGCGGCGCGGCCGACTACGTGGCCCGCACCATCGCCGAGCCGCTGGGGCGTGTGCTGGGCCAGACCGTCACGGTCGAGAACCGCGCCGGCGCCGGCAGCAGCCTGGCGGCGGACTTCGTCGCGAAGGCGCCGGCCGACGGCTACACGCTGCTCATCGCCAGCCCCAGCAGCATCTCGGTGAACCCGGCGCTGAACCCCAAGCTCAGCTACGGCGCGAAGGATTTGGTGCCGGTGACACGGGTCACCACGTCGCCGCTGGTCGTGGCGGTGCACCCCGGCGCCGGCATCAGCAGCTTCCAGGAACTCATCGCCATCGCCAAGGCCAAACCCGGCTTCCTGAACTACACCACGTCGGGCAACGGCTCGGCGCCGCACCTGGGCGCGGCGCACTTCAGCAAGGTGGCCGGCGTCGAGATGGTGCACATCCCGTACAAGGGCGGCGCGCCGGCGATCCAGGCCGTGGTGGCGGGCGACGCCCAGCTCACCTTCGGCACACCACCTTCGGTGCTGCCGATGGTGCAGGCCGGGCGCCTGAAGGCGCTGGCCGTCACCAGCGTGAACCGTTCGAGCCTGGTGCCCGACGTGCCGGGCACCGCCGAGGCCGGGCTGCCGGGCTACAGCATGTCGTTCTGGTACGGCTTCTTCGTGCCGGTCGGCACGCCGCCCGAGGTGATGAAGAAACTGTTCGACGCCACGCAGCAGGTGATGCAGCGTGCCGACGTGAAAGCCGCGCTGGCGCGTGAAGGCACGGAAGTGGCGATGTCGAAGTCGCCCGAGGACTTTGCGGCCTTCCTCACCGACGACAACCGCTTCTGGGCCAAGCTGGTCAAGGACGCTGGCGTGAAGCTCGACTGATCGGGAGCCACCATGACGAGACCCGGTTTCTTCTTCGTGCTGATCGTCGCCTGTGCATCGCTGCTGTCCGGCTGCGCCAGCACGGCTAACAAACCACGTGCAGGTGCTGTCGCCGAACTCGGCGCCACGGGCAAGCTGCGCGCTGCGATCAACTTCGGCAATCCGATCCTCGCCAACCGCGATGCCGGCGGCGAAGCACGCGGCGTCTCGGTCGACCTGGCGCGCGAAGCCGGCCGCCGGCTCGGCCTGCCCGTCGAACTGGTGCTGTTCACATCCGCCGGCAACGTCGTCGAGGCCGTGAAGGCCAAACAGGTGGACCTCGCCTTTGTCGCGATCGATCCGGTGCGCGCCGCCGACATGGACTACACCGCGCCCTACGTCATCATCGAAGGCGCCTACTTGGTGCGCAACGCCTCGCCCCTGCAGCGCAACGACGAGGTCGACCGCGCCGGCACGCGTGTGGTGGTCGGCCGCGGCAGCGCCTACGACCTCTATCTGACCCGTGAACTCAAGGCCGCGAAGCTGGAGCGCGCAGCGACCTCACCCGCGGTGACCGACATGTTGCTGGCGCAGAACCTGGAGGTTGCGGCCGGTGTCAGGCAGCAGCTGGAGGCCGACGCCCAACGTGTGGGCGGTGTGCGCCTGCTGCCCGGGCGCTTCATGGTCATCGAGCAAGCGATGGGCGTGCCCAAGGGCCGCACGGCGGCGCAGGCCTGGCTGAGCGCTTTCATCGAAGAGATGAAGGCCAGCGGCTTCGTCGCCAGCGCGCTGCAGAAACACGGCATTCAGGGCGCCGCCGTGGCGCCGCGCGCCGGCAACTGAGAGGCCGGCAGCACGGTGCCGCGGCACTCGCCGAAGCCGATGCGCACGGCACCCGGTGTTTCGCCCCAGCCTCGCAGCACCACGCTGTCGCCGTCTTCGAGAAAGCTGCGCTGTTCGCCGTTGGCCAGCTGCACCGGTTGCTGGCCGCCACGGCTCAGTTCGAGCAGGCAGCCTTGTTCGCCTTCACCCGGGCCCGAGATCGTGCCTGTGCCCATCAGGTCGCCCGGGCGCAGGTTGCAGCCGCCTTCGGCATGGTGGGTCAGCATCTGCGCCAGGCTCCAGTAGCCGTGGCGGAAGCTGGTGCGTGACAGCCGCATCGGCGTGGCCGACCGTGCGGTCTGCAACCAGACTTCGACCTGCAGGTCGTAGGCCTGCAGCGGGTTCTGCGGCTGCAGGTTGCTGAGGGTCGGCGGGTCGTCGGCACTGCGCGGCAGCGCGCAGCGGAAGGGCTCCAGCGCTTCCAGCGTCACGATCCACGGCGACAGGCTGGTGAGGAAATTCTTCGCCAGAAACGGCCCCAGCGGCGCCATCTCCCAGCGCTGCACATCACGCGCCGACCAGTCGTTGAGCAGGCTGACGCCGAAGAGGTGGTCTTCCGCTTCGTCGATGGCAATCGTCTCGCCGCGGTGGTTGCCGGGGCCGACCCAGAAGCCGAGTTCCATCTCGTAGTCGAGCCGCGTGCAGGGTGCGTAGACCGGCGTGTCCTGGCCCGAGATGCGGATCTGGCCGCTGGGCCGCCGGCATTCGGCGCCGCTCACTTCCACCGACGAAGCACGGCCGTGGTAGGCGATCGGCAGCCATTTGAAATGCGGCAGCGGCGGCGCGTCGGGCATGAACACCCGTGCGGTGTTCGTCATGTGGTTTTCCGAGGTGAAGAAGTCGGTGTAGTCGCCGATCGTTGCCGGCAGGCCCATCTCCACCGCCGCCTGCGGCAGCAGGCAGCCACGCAGCTGCGCGGCTTCGGGCGCGCTGCTGCGCAACAGGCGCGAGAGTTCGGCGCGCAGCAGGCGCCAGGCCGGGCGGCCCAGTGCCATCAGGCCGTTCAGCGTCGAGGCGCCGGCAGCGCGTGCGGCGCTGTCGGCCGCGGGTGCAAACACACCGAGTGCATGGGCCTGCGCGACGTCGAGCACCTGGTCGCCGATGGCAACACCGCCACGGAAGGCCGCGCCGCTGCCTCGCTGGCGGAACACACCGTGCGGCAGGTTCTGGACGGGGAAGTCGGGGTGGCCGTTGGCCGAGTCGACCCAGCTCGTCAGCGCAGGGTCGTGGGTGGCAGACAGCGTCATGGTTGTCCAGTGAGTGCTTCGTCGAAGATGGCGACAGCGCGGGTCCAGCCCGCCGAGGCGCCGCGGATCTTGTGCGGAAAGCAGCTGATGAAGAAGCCGCTGGGCGGCAGGCTTTCCAGGTTGTGCAGCTTCTCGATGTGGCAGTAGCCGATGTCGCGGCCGGCCTTGTGGCCTTCCCAGATCAGCGACGCGTCCTGTGTCTCGGTGTACTTCTTCGCGGTGTGCACAAACGGCGCGTCCCAGCTCCAGGCGTCGGTGCCGGTGAGGCGCACGCCGCGGTCGAGCAGGTAACGTGTGGCCTCGAAGCCCATGCCGCAGCCGGCAGCAACGTAGTCGCGTTCGCCGTAGCGCGAACCGGCGCGGGTGTTGACGACGACGATCTGCAGCGGCTGCAGGCTGTGGCCGATGCGCCGCAGCTCGGCTTCGACATCGGCCGCGGTGACGACGTAGCCGTCGGCGAAGTGGCGGAAGTCGAGTTTCACGGCGGGCTGGAAACACCACTCCAGCGGCACCTGGTCGATGGCGATCGACTTCTTCTTCTCGCCCAGCGCCGCGTCCATCGTGCTGTGGAAGTGGTACGGCGCGTCGAGGTGGGTGCCGTTGTGGGTGGACAGCTGCACCAGTTCCACCGCCCAGCCTTCGCCGTCGGGCAGGTCTTCTTTCCGCAGCCCGGGGAAAAACGGCGCGATCTGTTCGTAGGTGTTTTCGTGCGTGAAGTACTGGATCTTCGGCTCCAGCCCGGGCGGGTCGGAAGCGACATCGTTTTCGAGGTAGATCGAGAGGTCGACGAAACGGCGGCTCATGGTGGAGGCCTCAAGGGTGTTGCCAGCGCAGCAGCCGGTGTTCGGCCAGCGCGAGCAAGGCGTTGCTGGCAAAGCCGATGGCGCCGAGCAACATGACACCAGCGAACAGCTCGCTGGCACGGAAGGAACGCGCGGCCAGCAGGATGGCCTGGCCCAGGCCGGCCTGCGAGGCGATCATCTCGCCGACGACGGCGACGATCAGCGACACCGTCAGCGACAGCCGCATGCCGGCCAGGATGTCGGGCAGCGCGTTCGGCAGGCCGATCTTCAGCACGTAGGCGCTGCGCGCAAGCTGCAGCGCACCGGCCACTTCCCGCAGCCGCGCATGCACGCTGGCGAAGCCGTGCACGGTGGCCAGCAGCACCGGCCACATCGCACCGAAGGCAACGACGAACAACACCATCGTCGGCGAGAGGCCGAAGAGGGCGATCGCCAGCGGCAGCATCGCGCTGGCCGGCAGCGGGCGGATGAACTCGAGCGTGGGCTGCAGCCAGGCGCGCGCTGCCGCCGAGCTGCCGATGAGCGCGCCGAGCAGCACGCCCAGCAGCGAGGCCAGGCCCCAGCCGAGCAGCATGCGCAGCACGGTGGCGCCGGTGTAGCCAGCGAGTTCACCGTGGCGCAGGCCGTCGGCCAGGCTGGTGAGCGCCGCTTCGGGCGTCGGCAGGAAGACCTTGCTGATCCATTGCTGGTGGCTGGCCAGCCACCACAAGGCCAGCACGCCGGCGAGCACCAGCAACGACGACACGAGGTCGGCAGCACGCAGCCGCTTCATGCCGCCACCTCGCCCATGCGCTGCGCGGCGAAGCGCTGGGCGCGCAAAGCCAGCGCGTTGATGGCCACGCCGACGGCGCCGATCCAGAACAACCAGGCCAGCATCAGCGCCGGGTCCAGGCTTTGCTGCGCGATCATCAACGCGTAGCCCATGCCGTTGGGGTTGGCGGCGATCTCCACCGTGACGGCCACCACCAGCGCAATCGCCACGCCCAGGCGCAAGGCGACGAACAAGCGCGGCAGCATCGCCGGCAGCACCACCTTCCAGGTGCGTGCAGCCAGGCCCAGCTGCAGCGCCGCGGCCACTTCGAGCAACTGCGGTTCGACCTGCCGCGCTGCGGCCTGGCTCAGGATGAGCAAGGGCCAGAAGGTGGCGAATGCGACGACGCTCACTTCCATCGTCAGCCCGAAACCGAAGACCAGCATCGCCAGCGGGATCAAGGCCACCGAAGGAATCGGCCGCAGCACTTCGATGGCCAGAAAGCCCGCTGCCGCAGCACGCCGCGACAGCCCCAGCAACACACCGAGCGAAAGGCCGAGCCCGGCGCCGATGGCCAGGCCCAGTGCCGCGGCCTGCAGCGTGAAGCCGGTGGCGGCGAGCAGCGAGCCGTCGGCCAGCGCCTTCACGAACGCCAGCGCGGCGGCGCTGGGCGGCGCCAGCGTGTCGCTGCTGGCGGCCACCGTGCGTGCATACCACTCGAACGCCGCGAGCAGCAGCAGCGGCACCACCGCCCCGCGCCAACTGCGCCAGCTACGCCAGCTAGGCATGGCCATGCCCCAGGTCGCCATAGAGTTCGCGCCGCAGGCGCAGGAAGTCGGGGTGCTCCTTGGTCGCGAGCTGTTCGCGTGGGCGCGGGATCGTCACGTCGGTCAGCCGGGCCAGGCTGGGCCGGCCCGGGCCTGGGTTGGCGCGCAGCGCGACGACACGGTCGCCGAGGTAGAGCGCTTCTTCGAGGTCGTGGGTGACGAACATCACCGTCAGCCCGGTGTCGCGCACCAGGCGGGCCAGTTCGTCCTGCAGGCCTTCGCGTGTCATTGCGTCGAGCGCGCCGAAGGGCTCGTCCATCAGCATCACCTCGGGCTGCTGCGCCAGGCAGCGTGCGATCTGCACCCGCTGCTGCATGCCGCCCGACAACTGCGCCGGGAACTTGGCGGCATGCGCGGTCAGGCCCACGGTTTCGAGCACCTCGCGGACGCGCGCCGGGCGCAGGCTGGCGGGCACTTGTGCCGCTTCGAGCGCCAGCGCGATGTTGCCTTCGACGCTGCGCCAGGGCAGCAGCGCGCGGCCGTAGTCCTGGAACACGAAGGCGACTTCACGCGAGGGCCCGCTGACCGCGCGGCCGCCGCGCAGCACGGCACCGCTGCTCGGTGCGACGAAGCCGGCCGCTGCGCGCAGCAGTGTCGTCTTGCCGCAGCCCGAGGGGCCGATGATGCAGACGAACTCGCCGCGGCGCACGGTCAGGCTGGTGGGCGAGAGGATCTCGCGGCCGCCGAGGTGGATGCCGACCGCGTCGAAACGCAGCACGGTGTCGCTGGAAGCCATCGTGTCAGACCTTCGCGATCAACCGCTCGAACGGCGGCACCTGCGTCAGCATCGCCTGTTGCTTCATCAGTCCGGCCCACCACTGCAGCTGCTGCGGCGTGACCACCGGCCCGGGCGGCGAGATCTGCATCTTCGCGGCCACCGCCGGCGGCAGCTTCAGGTACTTGCCGCAGATCTCGCGCACACGGACGTCGTTGCGGGCCTGTTTCATGAAGGCCGCGGCTTCGACGATGCCGGCGCGAAAAGCCTTCACTGCCGCCGGGTTCTGCGCCGCCCAGTCACGCCGCGCCGTGTGCACGATGGTCGGAAAACCTTCGGGCAGGAAGGTGGCGTAGTAGGCCGCGACATAACCGCTGCCGCTGTCGAGAATGCGCGCCATGAAGGGCCCGCCGGTGACGACGGCGTCGAGCGTGCCGCCGCGGATCAGGTCGGCATGCTGCGGGAACGGTGCTTCGATGAACGTGACCTGTTTGGCGTCGACGCGGTTCAGCGTCAACCACTGGCGGAAGGTCACGTGCAGCATCGCGCCCAGGCCGGGCACGCCGATCTTTTTTTGCCGACGCAGTCGGCGGCGTTGCGGATGCCGGTGCCGGCCCGTGCCACCAGGCCGAGCTCGGTGTAGGTCTTCGACAGCACACCGCCACCGCCGAGCACAACGTGGTCGAGCCCCGCTTCCACCGCCTGCAGAAAACTGGTGGGTGTGGGGCCGCCGATCTGCAGCGAACCCGCCTGCAGCGCCGGGATGATGGTCGGGTTCAGCGGCAGGAAGCGGGCTTCGACCTCGAGCCCGTGGCGGGCGAAGAGGCCTTCGTCGATGGCGATGAAGACGGTGGCGAAGTCGGTCACCGCGGAATAGCCGTAGGCGATCTTCGTCGGCGATGTCTGGGCGTGCACCCAGGGTGCGGCCACGGCGGTGCCGGCCAGCACGAAGCGGCGGCGGTTGAGGCTGGGGTTGAGGCTGGAACTCATGCGGGTCTCCGGGGTGTTGCTTTCTTGGTCGGTGCGGTGGCCAGCGCGCCGCGAAAGCCGGTGCGCAGGAAGGCCAGCAACTGGCCCTGGGCCGCAGGGTCGGCGGCCCGGTTTTGGCCGCCCGACAGGCGCTCGACGCGGCGGTCGGCCAGGAAGTGCAGCAGCGCGCCCAGCATGAACTGGTAGCACCAGGCGATCTGGCCGCGGCTGGTGCCGGGCGCGCAGGCCATCAGCGCGTCGATGAAGGCATGGGCCATCGGGTCGAAGAACTCGCGCTGGGCGCGCTCGGCCTCGGCACCGGGCACGGCCAGTTCACGCGCCGCCATCATCGCGTAGTGCTGGCCCTCGGGGCTTTGCTGGAGCGCGATAACGGGGCCGACGAAGGCTTCGAGGATCTGCGCCAGCCGCTGTTCAAGGTCGGGCGTGGCGACGGCTGCCTGCAGCCCGGCCAGGCGGGTGGCGACGGTGCCGCTCCACGACTCGAAGATCGCGTGGTAGAGCTCGTGTTTCGCGCCGTAGTAATAACCCACCAGCGCCAGCGGCACACCGGCTTCGGCGGCGATGTCGCGGATCGAGACGGCGTTGTAGCCGCGCAGCGCAAACAGCTTCTCTGCTGCGAGCAGGATGTTCAGGCGCCGGTCTGGCTGGGCTGCGCGCGCGGCGTCTCGGCGCCCCGGTGAGGGCTTGGCGGTAGAAGCGGGTTGCTGGCGCATGTCGAAACTGTACGTTCGTACAAACAACTGAACAATCGTACAAACCCGAGTGCTGTCAACGGCAGCGGGAGTTCTGGTCCGGGTCGTGTATCTCATCCAGAATGCGGATTACAAATTGACGCAAGAAGAAGAGGATGCCGACAACCCCACCCGAAGTGCAGTGGCCCGTCATTCGCGCGGCGCGGACGGTGCTGGTGGTCGACGTTGTCGAGTACGTCCGGCTCATGGAGCAGGACGAAGCCGACACCGCGCGCCGCTGGCAGGCGTTCTTCGGCCAGGTGCAGGGCGGCTTGCTGGCCCGGCACGGCGGCAGGCTGGTCAAGAGCACAGGTGATGGGATGGTCATCGAGTTCGAGTCGGTTCCACCTGCCATCCAGTGCGCTCTCGCCATGCACCAGATCGTTTCCCAGTCAAACGCCGGCCTGCCGCCGCACAGCGCAATGTGGCTGCGTGCGGCAGCGACCGTCGGCGATGTCTACGCCAACGCGTCCGACATCCAGGGCAAGGCGGTGAACCTTGCCGCCCGCCTGGCCACGCTGGCAAACGCCGGCGAGACGGTGGTGTCGGCCGACGCGCGTGACCGGCTGGTGCCGGGCCTGGACGTCGAGCCCGAGGATCTAGGCGAGTGTTTCCTGAAACACCTGCCGGCGCCGGTTCGGGCCTACCGCATCGGCCACGCGGCTGCGCCGCGCAAGCTGTCCGTGCTCGATACAGAGGCCGACCCCTTGCGGGCCGGCGTGGCCGTCATGCCCCTGGTGGCCCGCGTCTCGGATGCTGGAAGCGCCGGACTGGGCGACTTGCTGGCGGACGAGATCATCAGCGGCCTTTGCCGCGCCGAGCACCTGCACGTGATCTCGCGGCTGTCGACGATGGCACTCGCCGGTCGCGAACTCGACGTCGGGCAGATCGGGAAGATGCTTCGCGCCGCCTATGTCATCTCGGGGTCGTTCGTCGTGGTGGGTGGCGTCGTGCGTGTCCATGTCGAGTTGGCGCAGGCGGACAGCCAGGCCGTGGTCTGGAGCGGCGGCCTGGCGGCGCCACTTGGCGATGTGCTGCTCGGCACGGATGCGATCGTGCCTGCCGTCGTGGCGCAGGTGGGCGCCACGATCCTGAACCAGGAGCTTCAACGCTCCGACGGCGTGCCCTTGCCGAATCTGCAGAGCCATCGGCTGCTGATGGCCGGCATCGGCCTCATCCATCGTTCGTCGCGCAACGACTTCGACCGTGCCCATGACATCCTGGAACATTTGACGCAACGGCACGCGCGGCTGCCCCAGCCCCATGCCTGGCTCGGCAAGTGGCACGCAATGCGTGTCGTGCAGGGCCTGTCGGACGATCCGGCCCAGGAGGCACGCCGTGCGCTGGACCAGGCGCACCGGGCACTCGATGCCGACGCGCGCAGTGCGCTGGCGTTGACGATGAAGGGCCTGGTCCACGGCTTCATGCTGAAGGATCTGAGCGCAGCGGAACAGCACTACAGCGCGGCGCTGGCCGCCAACCCCAACGAGGCGCTGGCGTGGCTGTACATGGGCACGTTGCGGGGCTGGCAAGGGCAGGGCGAGACTGCCTGGGTGGCCGCGCAGAAGGCGCTGACCTTGTCGCCGCTCGATCCGATGAAGTACTACTTCGACTCGCTGGCGGCGTTCGCCGCACTCGTGGCGCGGCGGTTTGACGTCGCCGTGACGCTGGCCCGCCGCTCGTTGCACGCCAACCGGCTGCACACGGCAACGCACCGCACGCTGGCCATTGCGCAATGGCTGTCGGGCGACGAAGCTGGCGCACGCGACACCGTGCGGCAGATGCTGCTGGTCGAGCCCGACTTCACGACCTCGCGCTACCTGGGACGCTTTCCGGGCGGGCAGACCGAGAGTTCGCGCGACTACGCACGCATCCTGCACGAGGCGGGAGCGGCTCACTGAGGAGGATCCATGGCCTTTCTGACCAGTCACACGAGCCACACGAGTCACACCAGCCATACCAGCCATACCAGCCACGCTGACTTCGTCAGCTATTCAGGTCGGGTCGCCAGTCCGATGTTGGCCGAGGGTCTGATCAGCTCGCAGAAAGGACTGGGTCACTGGGCACTCGACGGCCAGGGCCGGCCGATCTCTGCCACGGCAGTGCTGGCCCCTGGGCTGCGCGCAGGCTGGGGCGGGGCGGGATTGCTCGATGCCTCCGCGGAACAGCGGTTCTTCGGCATGGAGGCGCTGCCGCGGAGCTATGTCTGCCACAGCGAGTTGATGGGCCTGATCGAATTCAGCGGCGGTTCGGCCGGCGGTGTCGTCGAGCTGATCCACCGAGGGACGGGCAACGCCATCGTGCGGTTGCAGCGGCCTGACTACGGCGTCTTCGTTGAGCAGTTGGAGACGGTGCATCAGCTCTCGGCGCAGCGCCAGACGCGTTATGCAGAGATCCTGCCGCAAGTGAACCCGGCCGATGCCTGGTGGAGCGCAGTGCTTGGTTTGCGGCCGGAGCGGCACCGCATGACCTATGAGTTTCTCAACGCGGCGCTCAACTTCACCGTGACGATCGTCTTCCGACTCAAGCAGATGTTCGCCTGCCCTCGACCGATGGAGTACAGCAGCGACATCCAGCCGCTGATCCTGACCCCGGGGCACGACAGCTGGCCCAGCGGCCATGCCACCGAGTCCTTTCTGCAGGCACGGATCCTGGCGACCTTGAGTGGCGGGTCGTTGCCAGCGCACGTGGTCGAACGGCATCTGTTGACCACCGCAGCGCGGATCGCAGAGAACCGTGAGGTCGCTGGCCTGCACTTCCCGGCCGACAGTGCAGTCGGGAGGGTGTTGGGCGACACGCTGGCGCGTTTCGTCCTCTCGTACAGCGCAGGACCTGGGCCGCAGCCGACCTCCATCATGGCGCGCACGCGCAAGTTCCTGGCGCCGGAGTTCTACGGTCCGCCACTTGCTGACGCGAATCGCACGCCGCCGTTGCCGCTGGGGGACACGACCTTCGAGACTGACTTTGGCGTCGGCGAGGGCTGGCTTGCCGCACCCGCTGCATTGCCGCCGCAGCCCTACATGCATTGGCTGTGGCGGCGTGCGCTGGGCGAGTGGGTCTGAACGCGGCCAGCGCCATGAATGTGCAACGCAGCTCCAAGCGCGCCGCCCAGCAAGGGCCGTCGCGCCGTGGCCTGGCATCTGCCCTCGCGAGGTGGCAGAGCGCGACAGACAGGGAAGCCCGTGTGTTCGACCCTTACATGGTGTGGGCAGAACTCACCCGGTTCGCGGGCTTTCGCCAGGGGTCCAGGGGCCTGTTGCGCGTTGCCATCGAGTTTGCCGACGAGCACCAGCGCCGGGCTTTCACCCGGACCTACGCCAAGCTCGACATCAAACTGTCGCCGCACTACCGCGAGCGCGTGCAACGGCCGGGCTGCCGCTTCGTCTGCGTCCTGGCGCCGCGATCGGCCCTCCCCAAGCTGGCGCGGCAAGCGCGCCGTCTGAAGGCCGGGTTGATCGGCAACGCCGAGTTTGCCGGCCACGACGAGCAGCCGAGGCTGCGCATCGGAGAGCTGGATTCGCCGGCGCTACGCGCCAGCATCGTCAGACGGCTGCGGCAGCGCCTGGTGGGTGGAGGTCGCGGGCAGGTCGAGGGTCTTGGCTTCTTTCAGCGTGTCAGGGCCGTGCCTGCCGAAGCACCGGCACGACTGTTGGCGCCATCAAAGCCGTTGCTCGCCGTCATCGACTTCGGGTGCGCATTTGCGCACCCGCACTTCCTGGCCGAGGGCCGCACCCGCATCACCCACTTCTGGGACCAGGGGCGCAATGCCGTGGCAGGCAAACAGACCGAGACTGCAGGCCTCTGGCCGTGGCGTAAGGAGCCGAACTTTGCATATGGCAGGGAGGCCACCGCTGCGCGACTCAACGCTTTGATGCAGGCCGTGCGCCATGCAGCCATTGAGGCTGCGGGGACACTGACGGCGGAGCGGTTCGAGGAAGCCTGCTACATCGCGGCGGCCATGCCCGAACTGGTCGAGCCCTCTTCACATGGCACGGCGGTATTGGACATCGCCGCAGGTTGGCCTCACCCCTATGCTGAGAGCGGCACGCAGCCCGATGCAGCCGCTCACGCCGACATCGTGTTCGTGCAGTTGCCGCAACAGGCCATCGAGGATCTCTCCGGCGGCTGGGTCACCGTCTACGTGCTCGACGCACTGGAATATGTGCTTGCCAAGGCCGGTCACCGGCCTGTCGTTGTGAACATCAGCCTGGGTTCACACGGAGGCCCCCACGACGGCAGTTCGCTGCTTGAGAGTGCGTTTGAACAGCTGATCGCTTCGCATCCCGGGCTCAGCATCGTCTTGGCTGCTGGCAATGCCGCGGACAAGCGAGGCCATGCGAGAGCCGAGATCGGCGCTGGTCGGACTGCCGAGCTCACCTGGGCTGTTCCGCCCGGTGACCCGACGCAGAGTTTTCTCGAGTTCTGGTACCCGCAAGTGGCGATCGAACATGCGCCGGTGTTCGAGGTCACGCACGCCCGTGTGCCCCGACAATCGTTCTCGGGTGCCACGGCACAGCCTATCCTGTCGCCATCCGGGTCGGCGCTGATGGGTGCCTTCGTGCATGTCCCACGGTCGAACGCCGGCCGCAATGCAGGCATGGCACTGCTGGCATTGGCTCCGACTTGCGAGACGCCCGCTGCGGCCGCGGCTGGCATGGGCCTCGCGCCTGCCGGCAACTGGAGCATATCAATCACGTCGTCGTCTCCGGAGGTGATCGAAGTGCATTCCTGGATCGAGCGCGACGAGCCCGGTGCGGCACGGTTTACCGACCGTGTGACATCCGTCCTCGTCGCCGGACCCAACTCCGGCTTCAAGGTGACCGAGGCCTCGACCCTCACCGGCCAAGCCACTGGGTGTGGGCCCTACGTTGTCGGGGGCTACGCGCTCGGGCAACCGGTGCAGCGTCCGCAGGTGGGCCCGGTGATGATCGTCGACGAGTCTGGCCGCGGTCCGGCCCGTGCCGGGCCACGCCGCGGTGTCGACGCCCTGGCGCCAAGTGACCGCTGGGAGGGAGGTCTGCTGCGCGGGCTGCCGGCGCTGGCAAACCGGAGCACTGTCCGCGGAAGCCAGCAGCCGGGGCTGGCAAGCGATGGCTCGGCGGGACTCAGCGGTACCAGCCTAGCCGCCCCATGGGTTGCGCGGCAGATTTTCAACGCCGTTGCGGCCGATTCGACCTTGCGGACAAAGGCCCAGGTTGTCGCGCACTTGCGCAGCAGCGTTGCGGGTCATGGATCGACGTCCTTGCCGATGATCATCTGGCCGGATGGTGCTGGCTGTGCGGCCAAGGCCGCAACCCCGGGCTGACGCGGTAGCGCTCACCCCGGTAACACGCATCCAGCGCGTCAAGCACCGCGATCACGCCAACCGCGCTCCACCCCGCCAGCCATTCGAACGGCCCTGCCGGATAGTTGACGCCGAGCTTCATCGCGGCGTCAGCGCCTTCGGGCGTGCAGACACCCTGCAGCACGGCGTCGTTGGCTTCGTTGATGAGCATCGCGACCGTGCGCGCGACCACCAGCCCGGGCGTGTCGGCCACGAGCAGTGGTTCGTGGCCCTGTTCGGCCAGCCAGGCCTGTGCCTGGGCGCGCCAGGCCTCACTGCAGCCGGGCGCTGCGGCACAGGCCAGCGCGCCGCTGGCTTGCAAGGCACGGTCGAAGACGGCGACGTTTTGCGTGCCCAGCGTGGTGGCCAACTCGGCGGCGGTGCGGCCGTCGGTCGGCAGCAGCCGCGCCGTGCCCACGGCCCAGCCGGTGCCGGTTCGCGACGGCCCGGGCAACGGCGCTGCGCCGGCCGCCGGCGCGCCGGCCGGGTAGGTGTAGAAGCCACGCCCGCTCTTGCGTCCGAACAGGCCGCCGTCGACCATCTCGCGCTGCACGAGCGAAGGCGTGTAGCGTTTGTCGTAGAAGTTGGCTTCGAACACCGAGTTCGTGACCGCGAAGTTGGTGTCGTGGCCGATCAGGTCCATCAGTTCGCAAGGCCCCATGCGGAAACCCGCGGCGCGCAGGCAGGCGTCAATCTGCGCCGGCGTCGCCGCCTGTTCCAGCAGCAGCGCCAGCGTCTCGGCGTAGTACGGCCGCGCGATGCGGTTGACGATGAAACCCGGCGTCGAACGGGCGTGCACCGGCACCTTGCCCCAGGTCTTGCTCAGTTCGAAGATGGTGTCGGCGACGGCGCGTTCGGTCTGCAGCCCCGAGACCACCTCCACCAGCTTCATCAGCGGCACCGGGTTGAAGAAGTGCATGCCCACCAGGCGCTGCGGCAGGCGCAGGCCGTTGGCGATGGCGGTGACGCTGATCGACGAGGTGTTGGTCGCGAGAATGGTCTCGTCGGCGACGATCGCCTCCAACTGCTGGAACAGCGCGCGTTTGGCGGCGAGGTTCTCGACGATGGCCTCGACCACCAGCGACGCCGGCACCAGCGTGGCCACCGGTTCGATGCGGGCCAGGGTGGCTGCGGCGACATCGGCGTCGAGCTTGCCTTTGCCGACCAGGGTTTGCAGCGTCGCGCCGAGCTTGGCCTTGGCCTCGGCAGCGGCACCTTCGCGGGCGTCGAACAGGAACACGGCATGGCCGGCCTGCGCCGCCACCTGCGCGATGCCGGCGCCCATGATGCCGGCGCCGATGACGAGCACGGCGCCTTTCATCGCGGCACCCAGGCCGCAGGGCGTTTGGCGAGGAAGGCGTTGAATCCTTCCCGCGCTTCGTCGCTGCCGCGCACGCGGCTGATGGTCTGTGCGGTGAGTTCACGCACTTCCGCGGTGACCGGCCCAACCGCGAGCTGCGCGAAGAAGGCCTTGATCTCGGACTGCGCGTTCGGGCCGCCGGCCAGCAGGTTGGCGAGGGTGGCGTCGACCGCGGCGTCGAAGGCTTCGAGTGCCACGACCTGTTGCACCAGCCCCAGCGCCAGCGCTTCGGCGGCGCCGATGCGTTCGGTCGTCAGTGCCAGCCGCCGCGCCTGGCGTTTACCGATGGCGTTGGTCAGGTACGGGCCGATGACGGCCGGCAGGATGCCGAACTTCGCTTCGCTGACCGCGAAGGAGGCGTTGTCAGCAGCGACCGCGATGTCGCAGGCGGCAGCCAGCCCGACACCGCCGCCGAGCGCCGCGCCCTGGATGCGCGCGACGGTCGGCTTCGGCGAGGTCTCGATGCGCGACAGCATGGCGGCGAAACGGCGGGCGTCGTCCAGGTTCCATTCGCGTGACGCGGTGCTGGCGCGCTGCATCCACTGCAGGTCAGCGCCGGCGCTGAAGTGTTTGCCGGCGCCGGCCAGCACGATGGCACGCACGGTGTCGTCCGTCGCCAGCCGCGCGAAGGCGGTGTCGAGCTCGGCGATCATGGTCTCGTCGAAGGCATTGAACACGGCAGGCCGCGACATCGTCACCTGCGCCACGCCGGGCAGGCGTTGCGTGATCGTCAGCGTCTCGAACATCAGTAAGTCTCCAGGTGCAGCCTGCCCTCGCGTTTGAGAGCAGTTGCGACATCGTCCCACACCAGGCCGGCCTGTGCGGCGGCGTCGCGCAGCGCCAGCAGCACACCCTCTTCCATCGCCTTCAGGCCGCAGACATAGAAAAACGCGTTGGCGTCGGCCAGCAGTGCGGCCAGGTCGGCAGCGCGTTCACGCATCAGGTCCTGCACGTAGCGCTTCGGTGCGCCGGGTGTGCGGCTGAAGGCGAAGTTGCTGTCGATGAAGTCTTTCGGCAGGTTTTGCAGCGGGCCGAAGTAAGGCAGTTCTTCCTGGGTGCGGGCGCCGAAGAACAGCAGCAGCTTGCCACCTTCGAATTTGCCGGACTGCCGCAGCCGCCGCCGCCATTCGGTCATTGCCCGCATCGGCGCGCTGCCGGTGCCGGTGCAGATCATCACGATGTGGCTCTTCGGGTGGTTGGGCATCAGGAAGCTGGCGCCAAAAGGACCAATGACCTGCAGCTTGTCGCCCACCTGCGCGTCGCAGAGGTAGTTGCTGGCGACACCGCGCACCGGCCGGCCCTGGTGGTCTTCGAGCACACGCTTCACGGTTAGCGAGACGTTGTTGTAGCCCGGCCGTTCGCCGTTGCGCGGGCTGGCGATCGAGTACTGGCGCGCGTGGTGCGCACGGCCCGACGCGTCGGTGCCCGGTGCAATGATGCCGATCGACTGCCCTTCGAGCACCGGGAACGGCAGCGCGCCGAAATCGAGCACGATGTGGTGGGTGTCGTATTCGCGGCCGACCGCGGTGACCCGCACGTTGCCGGTGACGGTGGCCGTGATCGAACTCTCGGCCGCCTTCGGGCCGTACAGGTTGGTGTAGGCATGCGCTGCCGACCAGGGCGGCAAGGTCGCGCCGACCTGGGTGCTGTTGAACACCGCGTCGGGCGCGGCCGGCGGGGCCTCTGCGATCGCACCTTCCATGGCCACCGGCGCCGGCAGTTCGTCCCAGCCCAGCTGGTCTTCGACGCTGTAGGCCTGCTCGCGCAGCATGGTGCGCCAGTTGTCGATGCTGCCGGTGGGGCAGGGCGGCACGCAGGCCATGCAGAGGTTGCACTTGCTGGCGTCGACGACGTAGTTGCGGTCGTCGTGCGTGATCGCGCTCACCGGGCAGGTGGCTTCGCAGGTGTTGCAGCGGATGCAGATCTCGGGGTCGATCAGATGCTGCTGGAAAACCGTGGCCACCATGTCCATTGCAGTACCTCAGCTCAACCGAAGCGCACGTAGTCGAAGTCCACCGGCTGGCGGTTGATGCCCATCACCGGCGGCGCGATCCAGTTCGCAAACTTGCCGGGTTCGACGCAGTGGCCCATCAGGCTGGTGACGTAGGCCCGGTCTTCGCGGCTGGGCAGCCACTTGTCGACGTTGGCGCTCCATTCGGCTTCCGACAGCACACGCCCGTCGGGCGACACCTTCACACCCGAGAGCGCGCCGATGTTGCGGTGGAAAGCCTTGTGCGGCACGGTCAGGCGGTGCGGCAGGCCGGCTTTTTCGAGCACCTTGTTCCAGCGCCCGACGCCGGCCATGCTGTCCTTGATGAAGTCGTCGCGCAGCACCTCGTTCAGCGCGTTGAGCATCGGCACTTCTTTTTCGACGAGTTGGCCACCCACGGCTTCGAGCACCTTGTAGGTCCGGCCCTTCAGCACATGGTCGTCGTCGCGTTTGCCTTCTTCGTAACGGCCCTTGATGCCGGTGGAATAGAAGGTGGCGGCGTTGCTGCTCTGGTCGGCGCCGAAGAGGTCGATCGTGACGCTGTAGTGGAAGTTCAGGTAACGCTGCAGCGTCGGCAGGTCGATGACACCGGCAGCACGCAGCTGGGCCACGTCGTCGGTCTTCAGTTCGTTCATCGCCTGCGCGGTGCGCTGGATGACACGCCCGACACCAGATTCACCCACGAACATGTGGTGCGCTTCTTCGGTCAGCATGAACTTGGTCGTGCGCGCCAGCGGGTCGAAGCTGCTTTCGGCCAGGGCACAGAGCTGGAACTTGCCGTCGCGGTCCGTGAAGTAGGTGAACATGAAGAAGCTCAGCCAGTCGGGCGTGGCTTCGTTGAAGGCGCCCAGGATGCGCGGGTTGTTCTCGTCGCCGCTGCGGCGTTCAAGCAGCGCCTCGGCTTCTTCGCGGCCGTCGCGGCCGAAGTGTTTGTGCAGCAGGTAGACCATCGCCCAGAGGTGGCGGCCTTCTTCGACGTTGATCTGGAACAGGTTGCGCAGGTCGTACATGCTCGGCGCGGTGAGGCCGAGGTGGCGCTGCTGTTCCACCGACGCAGGCTCCGTGTCGCCCTGGGTCACGATGATGCGGCGCAGGTTGGCGCGGTGTTCACCAGGCACGTCGGCCCAGGCCTTTTCGCCCTTGTGGTCGCCGAAGTGGATCTGCCGGTCGGCGTCGCCCGGGTTCAGGAAGATGCCCCAGCGGTAGTCGCGCATCTTCACGTGGCCGAACTGCGCCCAGCCCTGCGGGTCGACACTGACGGCGGTGCGCAGGTAGACCTCGTGGTTGGTCGAACCTTCGGGGCCGACGTCGTCCCACCAGTTGATGAAGTTCGGCTGCCACTGCTCCAGCGCACGCTGCAGCGTGCGGTCGTCGCTGAGGTTGACGTTGTTGGGGATCTTCTGGCTGTAGTCGATGCTGGTCATGATGGCTCCCCCCGAAGCGCCTTCGGCGCTCCCCCCAGGGGGCACCGCCAGTGGCCCGGCAAAGCCGGTTCCACGGCGGTCGCTTGGAGGGTCGGGTATTGGTTGAAGTGGATGAGGCGGGGTTGGGTATTGTCTAGACGCGATGCCAATCAAACAGGGCTTTTTCGCCCTTGCCGTAGACCTTCAAGGCCCCTTTTTCGCCGACAGCGTTGGGGCGCTGGAAGATCCAGTTCTGCCAGGCGGTGAGCCGGCCGAAGACACGGGTGAACATGTTCTCGGGGCCGTTGAAGCGCAGGTTGGCTTCGAGGCCGGTGAGCGCATCGGGCGACATCGCAACACGTTCCTCCACTGCGATGCGCACTTCGTCGGCCCAGTCGATGTCGTCGGGGTTCGCGGTGACGAGGCCGAGCGCAAATGCGGCGTCGGCGTCGAGCGGCTGGCCGAGTTGTGCCCGCACCGCCGCCAGCGGCGCGGCTTCGTCGTAGAAGCGGCGACCCAGGCGGCTCTGGCCGGTGACCATCGGATAGAGCGCGAAGTTGGCTTCGCTGGCGGCGATCTTCGGGGCCTTGGCTTCGTCGTCGGGCAGCGCCAGGTGGTAGCTGCGGTCGCAGGCCAGCGCCAGTTCGAGCAGCGTGCCGGCGAAACACGAACCCGGCTCGATCAGCGCAAACAGGCTGCGCGACGAGACATCCAGGCGCGCGAAGCTGCGGCGCAGGAAACCGGTGGTCTCGCGCACCAGCCAGTGGTTCTGGTGCGCCAGCAGCGTGGCGTCCAGCGCCAGCACCGCCGCCACATCACCTTCGGTCTTGATCAGCCAGGTGCCGATGTCCAGCTCGTTGGTGCGCATCGAAAGGATCGCGTCGTCGAGTTCACGCGCCAGCGCCAGCGGGTACCAGGCGGCGCCCGCGGCTTCGATCGCGGCCACGTCGGTGGGCTGCGCGCCGGAATCCGATGAGGGTCCCTTCACCGTCCAGGTGGCGGTGCGCTTGCCGCGGTCGATCTCCACTGTCACGTGGCCGTAGCGCAGTGCGTCGGCTTCCACCGTGCGCTGCAGCGGCGTCAGCGCCACGCCTTTCGCGTCGGCTGGGCGGTCGCTCAGCTTGGCGAGTTCGAGCGCATGTTCCTGCACCTTCTGCGCAAACACCGCCGGCTTGGCGATGTCGTCGACGAGGCGCCAGTCCTTGGCCTTCTGGCCGCGGATGCCTTCGACGCTGGTGCAGAAGATGTCGGCGCGGTCGTGCCGCACCTTGCGCTTGTCGGTGACGCGCGTCAGGCCACCCGTGCCCGGCAGCACGCCGAGCAGCGGCACTTCGGGCAGGCTGACGGCCGAGGCGCGGTCGTCGACGAGGATGATCTCGTCGCAGGCCAACGCCAGCTCGTAGCCGCCGCCGGCGCAGGCGCCGTTCACGGCGGCCAGGTATTTGAGGCCGCTGTATTTCGACGAGTCTTCGAAGGCATTGCGCGTCTCGTTCGTGAACTTGCAGAAGTTCACCTTCCAGGCGTGGCTGCTGACACCCAGCATGAAGATGTTGGCGCCCGAGCAGAACACCTTGTCTTTGGCGCTGGTGACCACCACGGTGCGAACTTCAGGGTGTTCGAAGCGGATGCGCTGCATCGCGTCGTTGAGCTCGATGTCGACGCCGAGGTCGTAGCTGTTGAGCTTGAGCTTGTAGCCGGGCGCGATGCCGCCGTTTTCGTCGAAGTCCGCCGCCAGCGTGGCGACGGGGCCCTCGAAGCGCAGCTTCCAGTGGCGGTAGTTCGAAGGGTGGGTCTGGTAGTCGACGCGGGGGGCGGCGGTGCTCATCGAAGCGACTCCTGGTTGACGCATAAAAATGCATCTGTTGAACGCATGAGATGCAGCATAGTGCATCAAAGTGCAGATCGTCAAGCCATCTTTGTCTTCGACCGTGTTTCAGAGGGCCAGTTGCAGCGCTTGCCGCACCAGTTCGCGCAGCGCCTGGAACGTGCCTTCCAGCGGCTGGGCGCTGGTGTCGAGCTTGAACTCGGCCTTGGCATAAAAGGCCGCGCGGCCGGCGAGGATGCCCTTCAAGTCTTCCATCGCTTCGCGGCTGGCGGCCATGGGCCGCATGTCGCCTTGCGCCACCACACGTTTCATGTGGTGCTCGGCCTCGGCCTGCAGCCAGACGGTGGTGCAGTGCGCCAGCAGCAGGTTGAAGGTGGCGGGGTCGGAGACCAGGCCGCCCGGCGTGGCGATCACGGCTTCCGGGTAGATCTGGATCGCTTCTTCGAGCGCACGGCGTTCGTAGCGGCGGTAGGCATTGGTGCCGTACAGCGCCTGGATCTCGCTGATGCTGCAGCCGGCGAACTTTTCGATCTCGCGGCTCAGTTCGACGAAGGGGAAGCCCAGGTCGTCGGCCAGCATCTGGCCCAGCGTCGACTTGCCGGCGCCGCGCAGCCCGATCAGGGCCACACGCGAACTGCGCACGCCGCGGCCTTCGCCATGGGCGCCGCCGGTGCCCAGCAGTTCGCCCACTGCCACACGCACCCGGCGCAGCGTGGCTTCGTCGCGGTGCTCCAGCAGTTCGCGCAGCAGCAACCATTCGGGCGACGAGGTCGTGATGTCGCCGATCAGCTCGGCGAGCGAACATTGCAGCGCACCGCACACCTGCAGCAGCACCAGGATCGACGCGTTGCCGACCCCGTACTCCAGGTTCGCCAGGTGGCGCTCGGAGACCTCGGCGGCCAGCGCCACGGCCTTGCGTGTCATGCCGCGGCGGGCGCGCAACGAGCGCACACGTTCGCCCAACGCCACCAGAAAAGGGTTCTTCTCCTCCGTGGTCTCGGGCGTTCTTTCGGATGTCTTGTCGGCTGATTCGGGTTCGGCCGAATGCAATATAGTGCTTGACATGGTCAAATCATGGCCGTAGAGTGCTTGTGTGCACAATACTGCATCTTCCGATGGCACACAAGCCTGGTGCAGCAACAGGAGGCGTCACGATGACCCCCACCGAATTCCGCAGCGAGATCGCCAGCATCACTGCCGCCCTGGCTGGACGCCCGCTCGATGCCGCGCTCGACAAATGGCTCAACACCGAACACGGCCCCGGCAGCAGCAGCTTCCAGCGCCTGCGCCAGGGTTGCGAGGCCGGTGTCGCCGACGGCTGGCTGTGTGATCGTGAAGGCGGCGGCATCCGCTACGGCCGCATCTTCAAGCCCGCACTCGACCTGCACGGTTTTTCTGTCGACGTGGTCGACATGAACGACATCGCCGGGCCGCACCACAGCCACCCGAATGGCGAGATCGACCTGATCCTGCCGATCGACGGCGACGCACGCTTCGACGGCCGACCCGCCGGCTGGCTGGTCTACCCGCCGGGCAGCGCCCACCGCCCCACCGTGAGCCAGGGCCGTGCGCTTGTGCTCTACCTGCTGCCCGAAGGCCGCATCGATTTCACCCGCTGACGAGAGACAGGACACCATGAGCGAACTGATTCCCAACTTCCTCGGCGGTCAATGGCACACAGGCAGCGGCGCCGGCACGCCCTTGTTCGACCCGGTGCTCGGCAACGAACTGGTGCGGGTCGACGCGACGGGGCTGGACCTCGCCACCGGTTTTGCGTTTGCGCGTGAACAAGGCGGCGCCGCATTGCGCGCAATGACGTACCGCGAACGCGGCGCGATGCTGGCTGCGGCCGGCAAGCTGCTGCAAACGAACCGCGACGCGTACTACGAGATCGCCACCGCCAACAGCGGCACCGTGAAGAACGACTCGGCGGTCGACATCGACGGCGGTTTCTACACGCTGGGCGTCTACGCCAAGATGGGCGAAACGCTGGGCGACCGCCGTTTCCTCGTCGACGGCGAAGCGGCGCGGCTGGGCAAGGACCCGCTGTTCCAGAGCCAGCACGTGCTGGTGCCGACCCGCGGCGTCGCGCTGTTCATCAACGCCTTCAACTTCCCAGGCTGGGGCTTGTGGGAAAAGGCCGCGCCAGCGCTGCTCTCGGGTGTGCCGGTGATCATCAAACCCGCCACGGCCACCGCCTGGCTGACCCAGCGCATGGTGAAGGATGTCGTCGACGCCGGTGTGCTGCCGGCGGGTGCGCTGTCGGTCATCTGCGGCAGCTCGGCCGGCTTGCTCGACCAGCTGCAGCCCTTCGATGTCGTCAGCTTCACCGGCTCGGCCGAGACTGCTGCGCTGATCCGTTCGCACCCGGCCGTGGTGCAGCGTTCGGTGCGTGTGAACATCGAAGCCGACAGCGTCAACAGCGCCTGGCTGCTGCCCGGCGAAACACCCGACAGCGCCGCGTTCGAACTGCTGGCCAAGGAAGTGGCGCGCGAGATGACGGTGAAGTCGGGGCAGAAGTGCACCGCGATCCGGCGTGTGCTGGTGCCCGAGGCGCTGTACGGTCCAGCCGCTGAAGCCATCGCTGCGCGTTTGAAGAGGACGACGGTCGGCAACCCGCGCAACGAGAGTGTGCGCATGGGCTCGCTGGTCAGCCGTGCGCAGCTGGCGACGGTGCGCGAAGGGTTGGCCTACCTGCAGGCGCAGACCGAAGTGCTGCACGACGGCGCAAGCCATGCCCTGGTCGATGCCGACCCGGCCATCGCCTGCTGCGTCGGCCCGACGCTGCTCGGCACCCGCAGCCCCGACAGTGCCGACCGTGTGCACGACACCGAAGTCTTCGGCCCGGTGGCGACACTCGTGCCCTACCGCGACGTGAGCCATGCGTTGGCGCTGATCCGCCGTGGCCAGGGCTCGCTGGTGGCGTCGCTCTACGGCAGCGACAACGCCGCGCTCACCGTTGCTGCCATCGACCTGGCCGACAGCCACGGCCGTGTGCACGTCATCAGCCCCGACGTGGCGGCCTTGCACACTGGCCATGGCAACGTGATGCCGCAGTCGCTGCACGGCGGCCCCGGCCGCGCCGGCGGCGGTGAAGAACTTGGCGGCGCACGGGCGCTGAACTTCTACCACCGGCGCAGCGCGGTGCAGGCCAGCACGGCCGTGCTCGCCGGTCTTTGAGGAGCGCGTCATGACGAATACGACGGAGATCGCCAGCCCCCCGACCCCGTTCAACTTCGCCCAGCACTTGCTGGCCGCCAACACCGGACGCGCCGCCAAACCCGCCTTCATTGACGACCTCGGCAGCCTCAGCTACGGCGAACTCGACGAGCGTGTGCGCCGTGTCGCCGCGGGGCTGCGCGCCCTGGGCATCAAACGCGAAGAACGTGTGCTGCTGCTGATGCAGGACAGCAACGACTGGCCGGTGAGTTTTCTCGGCGCGCTCTACGCCGGCATCGTGCCGGTGGCGGTGAACACGCTGCTGACGGCCGACGACTACGCCTACATGCTCGAGCATTCACGTGCCCAGGCCGTTCTCGTCTCGGGCGCCTTGCTGCCGGCGCTGACCACGGCCATGGTCAAGTCCGATCACGAAGTGAACAAGGTGATCGTCTCGCGACCGGTCGCACCGCTGCACCCGGCCGAGGTCGAGTTCGAAGCCTTCGTGCAGGCGCATTCGCCGCTGGCCAAACCGGCCGCCACCGGGCCTGATGATCCCGGCTTCTGGCTCTATTCGTCCGGCTCGACAGGGCGGCCCAAGGGCACGGTGCACTCCCACGCCAACCCGTACTGGACCTGCGAGCTGTACGGCAAGGGCGTGCTCGCGCTGCGCGAAGACGATGTCTGTTTTTCGGCCGCCAAACTCTTTTTCGCCTACGGCCTGGGCAACGCACTGACCTTCCCGATGAGCGTCGGCGCTACCGTGCTGCTGATGGCCGAGCGGCCGACACCCGACGCCACCTTCAAACGCTGGCTGGGCGGCATCGGTGGCGCGAAGCCGACGGTGTTCTACGGCGCGCCCACCGGCTTCGCCGGCATGCTGGCGCACCCGAACCTGCCGCCGCGCGACGCCGTGCAGCTGCGCCTGGTGTCGTCGGCCGGTGAAGCGCTGCCCAGCGAGATCGGTGAACGGTTCCAGCGCCACTTCGGCGTCGACATCGTCGACGGCATCGGCTCGACCGAGATGCTGCACATCTTCATCTCCAACCTGCCGAACCAGGTGCGCTACGGCACCACCGGCTGGCCGGTGCCGGGTTACACGGTCGAACTGCGCGGCGACGACGGCCAGCCGGTGCCGGATGGCGAACCCGGCGACCTCTACATCCAGGGCCCGTCGGCCGCCATGATGTACTGGGGCAACCGCGAGAAAACACGCGACACCTTCCAGGGCGGCTGGACAAAAAGCGGCGACAAGTACATCCGCAACACCGACGGCAGCTACACCTACGGCGGCCGCAGCGACGACATGCTGAAGGTCAGCGGCATCTACGTCAGCCCCTTCGAGGTCGAAGCGACGCTGGTGCAGCACCCGGCGGTGCTGGAGGCCGCCGTCATCGGTGTGCCAGACACCGAGGGCCTGACCAAGACCAAGGCGTTTGTCGTGTTGAAGAACGGCGCGCAGGCCGACGAGGCCGAGCTGAAGGCCTTCGTCAAGGAGCGCCTGGCGCCGTACAAGTACCCGCGTGTGATCGAGTTCATCACCGAGCTGCCGAAGACCGCCACCGGCAAGATCCAGCGCTTTCGCCTGCGCGAGAAGGAAGCTGCGCCGAAGTGAACCCGCAGTTCGTCGAGATCGGCTGGCGCGGCCGGCGGGTGCAGATCGAACATGCCTGGGTCGGTGCCGACCGCGGGCCCCTGCTCGTGTTCCTGCACGAAGGCCTGGGCTCGTTGGCGATGTGGAAGGACTTCCCGGCGCGGCTGTGTGCCGCAGCGGGCTGCCGCGGCCTCGTCTATTCACGTCCGGGTTACGGCCGTTCGACACCGCGGCCGGCACACGAGACCTGGGCGCCCGACTTCATGCACCAGCAGGCCCACGAGGTGCTGCCGGCGCTGCTGGACGCGCTGCGCATCGACCTGGCTGCCCAGCCGACCTGGCTGCTCGGCCACAGCGATGGCGGCTCGATCGCGCTGCTGCATGCGGCGCGCTTCTCCACGCAGCTGGCGGGCGCCGTCGTGATGGCGCCGCACATCCTGGTCGAAGACCTCTCGGTCACCAGCATCGAACAGGTGCGCCTGGCCTACGAACACGGTGAGTTGCGCAAGGGCTTGGCGAAGTACCACGACAACCCCGACTCGGCCTTCTTCGGCTGGAACCGCATCTGGCTCGACCCGGCGTTCCGCCACTGGTCGATCGAAGGCGAGATCGCCACCATCACCTGCCCGCTGCTGGCCATGCAGGGGCTCGACGATGTCTACGGCACGCTGGAGCAGATTCGCGGCATCGCGCGGCGCGTGCCGCAGACCCAACTGCTGGAGTTGCCGGCCTGCGGCCATTCGCCGCACCGCGACCAGCCCGAGGCCGTGATCGGCGCGGTGCAAGGGTTCATCGCCAGCCGCGGACGCGCCGCGGCGAAAAACGCATAAGCGAATTCGCCGCGCGCAGCCCTGTTGCAGCGGCAGCAGGGGCCTGTTGTGAACCCGCCCGCGGCCGGCGCGCCAGACGGCACACACAGGCCCACAAGCGCGTTTTCTGCTGCAAACACCGCAGTTTGCAGTGGCATGGGCGTTGCAAACACCCGGGGCAAATCACCAGGCACCCGAGGGATCTTTCTTGCCACGCCATCTGTCCGTCCATCTGTCCGCCGAACCGACCCACCGTCTTCCCAAACCCACTGCCGCACGCAGCCTGACCGCATTGGCCGCCGCGCTGATGTTCAGCGGCGCGCACGCGCAGACCACCCCGGCCACCGAGCCGCGCATCGAGACGCTGGAACGCGAAAACGCCGCACTGCGCGCCGAACTCGAAGCGCTGCGCGCGGCGCAGGGCCGGCCTGCAGCCACGCCGCCGCAGCCCGGCGCGGCCGTCGAGCGCCCGGCCGTCGTCAGCGCGCAACCGGCCGGCGCCGACACCCCCTCTGCCAGCGCTACGCTCGAAGGTGTGGTGGTGCGCGGCCGCAAGCCGCTGCTGGCGGTGAAGGACCTGCCGCAGTCGGTGTCGGTGGTCAGCGGCGATGAACTCAAGCGCGACGACACCGCCTCGCTCGAAGGCATCACCAAGCGGCTGGCCAACGTGAAGTGGAACTACGGCAACAGCTCGACCAGCAGCTATTCGATCCGCGGCCTGGGCAAGATCGCCAACAACAACGCCGCCGATCCCAGCGTCGGGCTGTATGTCGACGGCGTGCCGTTGGCCTTCAACCAGCTCGGCTACTTCGACTTCCACGACGTCGACACGGTGGCCGTGGCGCGTGGCCCGCAGGGTTTCGCCTTCGGCAAGAGCAGCACCATCGGCGCGCTGCAGGTGCGCTACAAGCGGCCGTCGTTCGCGCCGGCCGCCGACTTCTCGCTCGGCTACAACGTCTACGAGGGCCAGAGCGTCAGCAAGGCCAACGGCAACATCACCGCCAGTGCCAGCGCCACCGGCCCGCTGGTCGACGGTTTGCTGGCCTGGCGCGGGTCGCTGCGTGTCAACAAGGGCGGCGGCTGGACCTACAACAAGGTCAACCCCGACAACCAGTACATCAGCTCCGACCGCGTGTCGGGCCGCGTGCAGCTGCTGCTGACGCCCACGCCGGATTTCGACGCCCGGCTGGCGGTGGAGGTCAACCCGCGCAACAGCGAAAACTCCAACATCGGTTCGACCAACTTCTTCTTCAGCGCCACGCCCACCACCTTCGCCAACGGCGACGCCAACAACAACCTGACGACCGAGAAGCGCCTGGCGCGCCCCTGGTTCACGCGCAACGTCAGCTACACGATCACCGGCGACTACTACGACCAGCAGTTCATCGCCAGCGACTCGCAGCAAGGTGTCGTCACCGGCAGCAACGGCGCCTGGCTGGAACTGAACTGGAACGTCGGCGGTGGCCACAAGCTGAGCAGCATCACCGCCGTCAAGGACTACTACTTCAACGCCTTCCGCGACGACGAAGGCACGGTCTTCGACGTGCAGAGCGCCGCCGGCCAGAATATCCGCTACGGGCAGAGCAGCCAGGAGTTCAGGCTGGTCTCGCAGTTCGGCGAACTGCTCGAACTGCAGTCCGGCCTGCAGTTGATCAAGACGCGCAACAACTGGGGCAGCAACGCCATCTTCGGCAGCGACGGCGGCGCGTGGTTCGCGTCCGATGCGCAATACGGCCGGCTCGATGCCAACGCCGGTGGCCGGCTGCTGCTGGTCGACTCGGTGGCCGACCTCTGGACACGCGGGCCGATCCGGTCCGACAACCAGACCGTGGCCTTGTATGGCAGCGGCGACTGGAAGCTCAGCGACGCAGTCGTGCTGAACACCGGCCTGCGTGTGGCCGACGAAAAGCGCCAGCTCAGCCAATCGCAGCTCATCTTCCAGCAGGGTTACGGTGCCGATCTGAACCCGGCCGCCCTGGGTGGCTTCGACAGCAACGGCAGCGGCGTGCTCGGCAGCAACACGGCGGCGCAGCAGGCCCTTGCCGACCGCGTCGCGCAGCGCTACTTCGGCGTGGCGACGTATGCGGCGCTGAGCAGCGCGCAGCAGCGCCAGGTGGCCGACGCCAAGGCCATCCGCAACGGCCGCATCGGCACGCCCTACGACACCTTCGCGGCCGACGACGTGAACGCCACGCAGACCACCTGGAGCATCAGCCCGCGCTGGCGCATCGACGACGTGGCCACCGTGTACTTCAGCGCCGCGCACGGCGAGAAGGCCGGGCTGCCGCGCATCCGCGTCGCCGGCACCACGCCGGTGGCCGAACGTGTGCGGCCCGAGAAGAACGACGCGTTCGAACTCGGCTTCAAGTCGAACTGGTTCAACAACAACCTGCTGTTCAACGCGGCGCTGTTCGTCAACAACATCCGCGACTACCAGCAGACGGTGTACTTTCTCGACGAGATCGCCACCAACGACACGGCCAACAACCCGACGCGCACGCCGATCTACACCTCGGGCCCCGGCAACGTGCCCAAGGTGCGCGCCCAGGGGCTGGAGGTCGACGCGGCCTACAGCGGCTTCCGCAATCTCGAGCTGCGCGTCTCGGGCGCCTACAACGACGCGCGCTACGTGTCGTTCCCGACCGCGCCGACGCCGGTGGAACGCGCCAACGAATCGGCGTTCTACGACGCTTCGGGCAAGCGGCTGCCAGGCGCGTCGCGCTACACGCTCAATGTCGGCGCCACGTTGCGCCAGCCGGTGTTCGGCGACAAGACTTTCGTCGCCACCTGGAACACCAGCGCAGCCAGCGGCTTCAACAGCGACAACAACCTGTCCAGCTACGGCTGGATCAAGGCCTACAGCACCACCGACGCCTCGCTCGGCATCGGCGGGCCGGGCGGGCGCTGGGACGTGAGCCTGTGGGTCAAGAACCTGTTCGATGACGACACGCCGCGCAACCGCACCTGGAACGCCTGGGCCCCCGGCTTCCCGCGCCAGCTGGGCGTGACGCTGAGCAGCCGGCTGTGACCCGCACAACGACAGGAGTGAACACGATGAGCAACATCCTTTTGCGCGCCGGACTGGCGCTGGCCGCCTCGGCGGCGCTGGCCAGCGTGGTGATCAGCGCCTACGCCAACGCCGGCGCCAGCAACACCCCACCGGTGCCCAGCCCGGTGGCGGCCAGCGCGCCGGCGCCGGCCAAACAACTGCCGCACACCTGGGCCTACCAGCCGATCACGGCACCGGCGGTGCCCGCGGTACGCAACCAGCGCTGGCCGCGCACGGCGATCGACAACTTCGTGCTGGCGCGGCTGGAAGCGCAAGCGCTGAAGCCATCGCCCGAGGCCGACCGCGCGACGCTGGTCCGCCGCCTGACGCTGGACCTGCACGGCCTGATTCCGACGCCAGAAGAAGTGCAGGGGTTTGTAGCCGACCGCTCGCCGCAAGCCTACGAAAAGCTGGTCGACCGCCTGTTGGCTTCGCCGCGCTACGGTGAACGCCTGGGCCGGCGCTGGCTGGACCTGGCGCGCTTCGCCGACACGCAGGGTTTCTCCGACGACGAATACCGCCCCGGCGCCTGGCGCTACCGCGACTACGTCATCAAGTCGTACAACGACGACAAACCCTTCGACCAGTTCGTTCGCGAGCAGATCGCCGGCGACGAGCTGTGGCCGCAGCAGCAGGACGCGGTGGTCGCCACCGGCTTCCTGCGCGGCTACCCCGACGCGCCCGACCACCGCGACCTGCTGCTCAAGCGCTACGAATCGGTGACGCAGATGACCGATGCCGTGGGGACCGTGTTCCTGGGCCACACGGTCGAGTGCGCACGTTGCCACACCCACAAGTTCGACAAGGTCACGGCCAAGGACTATTTCCAGCTGCAGGCCTTCTTCGCCAACACCGTGCCCAGCGACAGCCTGCCGGTGCTGAAAAAGGGCGCCTCCGAAGTCAAGTTCGAACGCGACTACGCGGCGTGGGAGGCCGGCACCAGCGATGTTCGGGCGCGCATCGACACGTTCATCGCGCCGCACAAGGCCGACATTCTGAAATACGCCAAGGAGCGCTTCTTCGAGGATGGCCGCGCTTCGCTGTTCAAGCCACAAAGCGAATGGAATTCGCTCGACCGCTGGCTGAATTACCGCTTCGACGAATACGTCGTGAAGAACAACAACAACTACAAATACGAGATCGGCTTCTACGGCCAGGCCAGTGCGTATTTCAACGAAACAGTGGAGCGCGCCGAATTCGAACCCGGCGTTCCCAAGGCCACGATCGTCGACTACAAAGCGCGCCAGGAGCAGTTCTCCAAGCTGCTGCGAGAACTGCGCGAAAGCTACGCCAAGCGCCCGGCGCAAGGCGCCACGGTGCTGTCGGCGCTGACCGAACTGGGCTTCAGCGACAGCGCCCGGCAGCACGTCTACGACGGTGGCGACCACCTGCGGCCGCTGGAAGAAGTGCAGCCCGGTTTCCCCGCGCTGTTCACGCCGAACTACACGAAGCCGAACATCGTGCCGACGGCGCACTCGTCGGGCCGCCGCAGCGCGTTGGCCGATTGGCTGGTGAGCCGCGACAACCCGCTGCCGGCGCGTGTTTACGTCAACCGCGTCTGGGCCGGCCTGTTCGACAACGGCATCGTCGCGACACTCGGCGACTTCGGCCGCGTCGGCCAGCGGCCGACGCATCCGGAACTGCTGGACCACCTGGCCAGCCGCTTCAGGCACAGCGGCGGCAGCACTAAGCAGCTGGTGCGCGAGATCGTGCTGTCCAGCGTCTACCGGCAGAGCTCGGTGCACCGTGCCGACGTGGCGCAGGCCGATCCGCAGAACAAGCTGCTGGCCGTCTACCCGCGCAAACGACTCGACAGCGAACAGGTGCGCGACTCGCTGCTGGCCGCCGCCGGGCTGCTGGTGCAACGCGACGGCGGGCCCGGTGTCTACCCGCCGATTCCGCAGGCCGTGATGAAACAGAGCACACGCCGCATCCCGGCGTTCTGGCCGGTTGCCAAGGACGAAGCCGATCACCACACGCGCAGCGTCTACGTCTATGTGCGGCGCAGCGTGCCGTACCCGATGTTCGACAACTTCGACGGCGCCAACAACCACAACCCGCACAACAGACGCGACGTGACGACGACGCCGCAGCAGTCGCTGACGCTGTTCAACAACGAGATCGTCTACCAGTGGTCAAAGTCGCTCGCCGGGCGTGTCATCAAAGAAGCCGGCGCGGACGAGAACGCGCAGCTCGAACGGCTGTTCCAGGTGCTCTTCGCAAGGGCGCCGCGCGCCGACGAACGCAGGCTGGCGCTGGCTTTCCTGGCCGAACAAGAACGTGGCATCCGCGCCCAGGCCGCCAGCGGCAAGCTGGCCGTGGCGCTGCCGGTGGGCCTGAAGGCGCTGCCAGCCAAGACCGATGCCACGCGGCTGGCCGCCTTCGTCGACCTGGCGCACTCGCTGGCCAATTCCAACGAGTTCATCTACCGCTTCTGACGGGAACCACACCATGAGTCAATCACATTCGGCACAGCGCCGCCACTTCATCGCCAACGCCGGCAAGGGGCTGGCCGTGGTCGGCGGCGTCATCGGCAGCGGCGGCGTGTTCGCCGTCAGCACACCCGACGCCGACCCCGCGCAGGTCGACCCGCTCGCGCCCAAGCCCACGCACCACCCGGCCAAGGCCAAGGCGGTGATCTGGCTGCACCAGGCCGGCGCGCCTTCCACCATCGATCTGTTCGACCACAAGCCCGAACTGATCCGCCTGCACGGCCAGGACGTGCCGGCTTCCTTCCTGCAGGGCGTGCAGGTCAACACCCAGGGCGGGGCCGGCAAGCTGTTCGCCTCGAAACGCACCTGGAAGGCATATGGCCAGAGCGGCAAGCTGGTGTCGGACCTGTTGCCCCACCTGGCCCGCCATGTCGACGACATTGCTTTCATCCACAACAGCCAGACGGTGGGCGCGACGCACGACATCTCGACCATCAAGCTCAACACCGGCGCGCTGTCGCCGGGCCGGCCGACGCTGGGCGCCTGGGTGCAGTACGCGCTGGGCAGCAACAACGCCGACCTGCCGGCCTACATCGTGCTCAGCAACGGTGGCCGCGGGCTGGAAAGCGGCTCGGTGCACTACAGCGCCGGTTTCCTGCCGGCGGTCTACCAGGGCATTCCGCTGCAGCTGGGCGACACGCCCATCCTGTATCTGGACCGGCCCGAACTGCTGGCCGCGAAGCAGCAGCGCGGCGCTCTCGATTTCCTGAAACGCTTCAACCAGGCCCACGCCCAGCGCTACCCGGGCGACAGCGAACTGCGCGCGCGTGTCGAAGCCTACGAGCTGGCCTACCGCATGCAGGGCACGGTGCCTGCGGTCGTCGACATCGGCAAGGAAACCGCGGCCACACGCACGGCCTACGGCATCGGCACGACCGCTGAAGAACAAGCGACCAACGACTACGGCACCAACCTGCTGCGCGCCCGCCGGCTGGTCGAAAACGGCGTGCGTTTTGTCCAGGTGGTCTCGGGCCAGGCCGGCAAGTACCGCGACTGGGACGCACACGAAGACCTGGAAGGCAACCACGCCGCGCAGGCGCGCATGGTCGACAAGCCGGTGGCCGCGTTGCTGGCCGATCTGAAGGCACGTGGCCTGCTCGACAGCACTATCGTCGTCTGGACCTCGGAGTTCGGCCGCACCAGCTACGGCCAGAGCGGCAGCGGGCGCGACCACAACCCCTGGGGCTACACGCAGTGGCTGGCCGGCGGCGGTTTCAAGGGCGGCATCTCGCACGGCCAGACCGACGAGATCGGTTTGAAGTCGGTCGGCCAGGCCGGCAACACGGTCGACACCTACGACCTGCACGCCACCGTGCTGCACCAGCTGGGCCTGAACCACCTGAAGACCACCTACCTGAACAACGGCCGCAGCGAGCGGCCCACCGTCGTCTGGGGCCGCGTGGTTCACGACGTCATCGCTTAGATGAGGCCGCCAAGCTCGATAGATGAGGCCCCCAAGCTCGCTAGCGCTCGCTACCCCCCCAGGGGGCCGTCCGCCAACGGCCCGGCATAGCCGGTTCCGTGGCGGGAAGCTTGATCGCGGGGCGGGTGATCGTTCGCTGCGGGTGCGTTCGCGGCGTGCTCAGACTGGAGATTTGGAGATTCCTATGCAACGACATATGAACGTTAGGCTGGTTCTGGCCTTCACCGGGCTGCTGCTGTCGACCGCGGCGCAAGCCCAGGGCGACAACCCCTACGGCGTCGGCTCGCTGTGGGCGCAGAGCGACGCCGTCGCCAAGGGCGTGCTCGCGATCCTGGCGCTGATGAGCGCCGGCAGCTGGTACGTCATCGCGACCAAGCTGCTGGAGCAGGCGCGCCTGGGCCGCCAAGCGAAGCAGGCGGCGCGTGAATTCTGGTCCGCCGGCACCGTGCGTGCAGGCGCCGAGCAGCTGCCCGAGCGCAGTGCCTTCCGCTTCATCGCGCAAGCCGGGCTGCAGGCCGCGCACAAACACCGCGGTGTGCACACGCGGGTCGACTTCAACGACTGGATCGACCTGGCCCTGCACCGCGCCGCCGAACGTGTGCAGCGCCGCCTGTCCGCGGGCCTGAGCCTGCTGGCCACGGTGGGCTCGACCTCGCCCTTCGTCGGCTTGTTCGGCACCGTGTGGGGCATCTACCACGCGCTCACCGCCATCGGCGCGGCCGGCCAGGCCAGCATCGACAAGGTGGCCGGCCCGGTGGGCGAAGCGCTGATCATGACGGCCATCGGCCTGGCCGTGGCCGTGCCTGCGGTGCTGGGCTACAACTGGCTGCTGCGTCGCAACGCCGCGGCCATGGACGAGGTGCGCGACTTCGCCGGCGAGTTGCACGCGGTGCTGCTGGGCGGCGAAGAGCTGCCGGCACACGAGGCCGCCGACGCCACTGCCGCGGCGGCAGGCCAACTGCAACCGGCCTGACGCGATGGCGATCACGCTGCAAGCCGACAGCAGCCACGGCGGCCAGGCGGCGGTGCTGTCCGAGATCAACACCACGCCGCTGGTCGACGTGATGCTGGTGCTGCTGATCATCTTCCTGATCACGATCCCGGTCGCCAACAGTTCGGTGCCGGTGGCCTTGCCCAAGCAGCGCAACGAAGTGCGCCAGGCCACGCCCAAGGACATCGTGCTGTCGGTCAACGCGCAGGGCGTGGTGCACTGGCACGACACACCGCTGGCCGACCCGGCCGCGCTGCGCGAGCGGCTGAAGACCGTGGCGGCGATGAACCCGCAGCCCGAGGTGCACATCCGCGCCGAAGCCGGCGGCGCTTACGCACCGGTCGGCCGCATTCTGCTGGCCTGCCAGCAGGCCGGCATCTTCAAGGTCGGCTTCATCACCGAGCCGCCACCGCGGAGCTGAAGGCCATGAGCAACCCCCGCGAAAGGCGCCTCGCGCGCCACAGCAGTGCCGTGGCGGCGCCGGTGTCCGACATCAACACGACGCCGCTGATCGACGTGATGCTGGTGCTGCTGGTGATGCTGATCATCACCATCCCGGTACAGCTGCACAGCGTCAACCTCAACCTGCCGGTGGGCGCTCCGCCGGCGCTGCCAGAGACCCCGCCACAGGTGCTGCGCATCGACATCGACGAACGCAGCGCGCTTGCGGCCAACGGCGTGCCGCTGGCCGACACCGTGGCGTTGAAAGCGCAACTGGCGGCCGCCGCAGCGCAGCCACTACCCCCCGAACTGCACGTGCGCCCCGATGCACGCGCCCGCTACGAGCGTTTTGCCGAGGTGATGGCCGCCGTGCACCAGGCCGGCCTGGTGAAGGTGGGTGTGGTGGGCAGCGAACAGTTTCTTCCCGGCCGCTGAAAGCGAACGACCATGAACACTCTTGTCCTTTCCGGCCCTCTGCAGCGGCCCACGGCACGTGCCGCGGCTGCGGCTGCGAACGCCGCACGCGGCGCGGCGCCTGCGTCTGCAGATGGGCATGCAGCCCACCCGGCCCACCCGACACGTGCCGCGCTGCGCACGCTGCAGCCGCCCGACCTGGGCCAGCGCGGCGCCGGCCTGGCGGTGGTGGTGGCCGTGCACGTGGCGGCCGGCGTGCTGCTGGCCACCGGGTTGGCGCGCGAAGCGGTGCGCCTCGTCAGCAAGCCGCTGCAGATGCACATCATTCCCGAGCAGGTGGTGCCGCCACCGCCGCCGCCCAAGCTGGAACGCAAGGTGGTCCAGCGGCCCAGGCTGCAGGCCCCGCCGCCACCGGCTTACGTGCCGCCGCCCGAAGTGGCGCCGCTGGCGCCGCCGCCTGCGCCGGCCATCGTGGCCGTGCAGTCGACGCAGCCCGTGCCGGCGCCGCCCCCGGCACCTGCACCGCCGCCGCCGGCCCCACCGGCGCCGCAGGTGGCAGTCGTCAAGCGCGAAATCGGCCTGGCCTGCCCCGGCTACCAGGGCGTGCTGGCGCAGACCCTGGCCGAAGCCTACGAACGTGTCGGCATCAACGGCGCGGTGCGCACACGCTTCAGCGTGCGCGGCAGCCAGGTGCTCGATGTGACGCCGCTGTCCGGCCCCAAGGAGTACTTCAAGTACGTGCAGGCGGCGGTCAAACGCATGCGTTGCGCAGCCGACGGCGCCGACGAAGTGCAGGTCACGCTGGACGTGAGCTTCACCGGTTGATCGTGTCGTCCTCGCGGCTGCTGCGCCGGCGTGCCCTGTTGCTGGCCACGCCGTGTGCCGTGATGGCGGCGCCGCGTACGGCACCGGCCGTGCTGCTGCAGCGGCTGGATCCGGCCGCGCCGCCGCTGGCCACCGCCAGCCTGCGCGGCCGGCCCTGGCTGCTGAACCTGTGGGCCACCTGGTGCGCGCCGTGCCGGGCCGAACACCCGCTGCTGCTGGAGCTGGCCGATAAAATGAGCGGCAATGGCATCGGCCTGTTCGGCCTGGCGTCGCTGGACCGCGCCGATGCCGTCAGCGCCTGGCTGGCCCGCCACGGCAACCCCTACAACGAACTGCTGCTCGACCGTGAAGGCACGGCACCCGCGACCTGGGGCGCACACGGCTTGCCCAGCACGCTGGTCTTCGATGCGCAGGTGCGGCTGCGCTGGCAGCACGACGGGCCGCTGACCCCCGCGCTGCTGCAGGCCAGCGTCTGGCCCTTGTTGCGGCAGCTTCAGTCGCGCCCCTTGTAGGCGTCGTGGCAGGCCTTGCAGCTGCGGGTCAGGTTGCCGAAGGCGGTGCGGATGCTGCCGACGTCGCCGCCGCTGGCGGCGGCAGCAGCGGCCTGGGCAAGCAGGTTGGCATCACGCGTGAAGTCGGCCGCCAGCGTTGCCACGCGTGGCTCGGTGAACAGCTCGGGCCGCGCCGCGGTGTCGTGCCAGCCCTTCGTCTTTTCGGTGCCGGGCGGGAACAGCGAATGCAGGTTGGCATTGGCCAGTGCGGCGATGACCTGGGCCGAGCGCAGCACCTCATCGCGGTTGTACGTGGCGTCCAGCGACAGCTTGATGCGGCCGCTGTTCCAGGCCAGCACCTGGTAGGCCGACTGGCGCCACTTGACCAGTTGCTCGGGCCGTACGGTGGCCTGCGCCTGCGCCTGCGCCGCGCCAGCCAGCAGCAGTAACCCGAGCCCAAGCCCGGACCCTAACGCCGAAAAGAAATGGCGCCGGGTCGTCACTTGGCGCGCCCCTGCACCCCGGCGGTCAGCACCGGCAGCCGCCAGACCGCGCCGCGGCCGACCACGTACAGCGTCTTGCGGTCGGTGCCGGCAAATGCCAGGTTCTGCGGCGCGCGTGGCAAGGCGATCACGCCCAGCGCCTGCCCTGCGGCTGAGAACACCTGCACACCGGCGCTGCTGGCCACGTACAGGCGGCCTTCGGCGTCGACCGCCAGGCCGTCCGCACCGCTGCTACCGCCGCTGCTGCTGCCGCTGGCCCCGCGCCTGAAGCCGGCCAGCGCGGCAAACGGCCGCGCCGGGCCCAGGCCACCGCCGGCAACGATGTCGAACGCGAGCACGTGTTCGCCCCAGGTGTCGGCGACATAAAGCACCCGTTCGTCGGGACTGAGCTGGATGCCGTTGGGCCGCCCGATGCCGCCGGCCACACGCTGCAGCGCACCCTGCGGGCTGATGCGGTAGACCGCTGGCGTGGCCGTGTGGGCGCCGCTGGGCACCGAGGCTGCGGCCGGCGCATTGGCGCCTGAATCGGTGAACCAGACGCTGCCGTCGCGGCCGACCACCAGGTCGTTGGGCCGGCCGAAGCTGCGGCCTTCGAAGTCCTGCGCCAGCGTCTGCACTTGCGGCTGCAGCACACCCACGCGCGGCTGGCCGGTCTGCACCGCCAGCAGGGCGCCGTCGCTGCGCAAGGCCAGCGCGTTGGTGCTGTTTGCGCCGCTGAGGTAGGTCGCGCTGCGGCCGTCGGGCGTGATCCGCACGATGCGGTCGCCCTGGTTCTCGGTGAACAGCAGGCTGCCGTCGGGCAGGCCCAGCGGACCTTCGGTGCCCTTGAAACCTTCGCCGACGAGTTCGATCTGCGTGCCCGCGTTGACGACGCCGGCGATCACGCCGGTGGGCAACACCGCGCCGGCCGGCGCCAGCGGGGCCGCAGCCGAGGCCGCAGCAGCAGGTGCGGCGGCCTGCAGTGCCTGCACGGCCTGCAGCGCCTGGGCGACATTGAGCGCTGGCGCGACACCGCTCACCGTGGCTGCAATGCGGCCCTCACGTGTGACGACGAAGCTCGTGCGTTCGGCGCGTTCGTGCGTGATCTCCTGTCCGCGCCGGTTCTGGCGCCCGGGCTCCGGCGCCTGCAGCTGGACCTGGAAAGCACGTGCGATGCGGCCACCCGCGTCGGACGCCACGGTCACCTTGCCGGCGCAAGACTCGGCGTCGGCAGAAAACGCCTGCAGCCGGTCGATCGGGTCGGGCGACACGCCGACGACGCTGGCGCCGGCGGCGCTGAACTGCGCGTGCTGGTCGGCAAAGGCCTTGGCCTGCAGGCTGCAGCCGCCGGTGAAGGCGGCGGGGTAGAAGTACACGACCACCGGGCCCTGCTGCAGGGCCTGGCGCAGCGAGTAGTCGAGCTGCAGGCCGGCCTGCGCGGCACGTGCTTCGAAGGGCGGCGCGGCCTCGCCGGCCTGCAGTGCCGCGGCTGCGGCGCCACTGAACAGCGCAGCCGCCGCAGCGAGTGCGCTCGATGCATGGCGTTTTCTGGTGAGCCTGGACATGTCTTCTTCTCCTCTTGGATCAGCGGGGTTTCTTGTAGACGTTGTGGCAGCTCTTGCAGCTGCGCGACAGGTCGGTGGCGGTGCCGGCGGCGGCTTCGAACTGGCGTGTCGCCACCTGCTGGCGGATGCGCGCGGCCAGTTGCAGGCCTTGCGCCGAGACCGCCACCGCGTCGGGCGCGTCGCCGCGTGCGGTGTAGAAGGCCTGCACCTGCTGCAGCAGTTTCAGCATCTCGGCGGCGTTGGTGTCGGCCGCTTTGGCATCGGCCTGCGCCAGGTTGCTGGCGAGCTCGGTGTTGTGGTCCTCCAGCGCCTGCATCAGGTCGCTGTCGATCGCATCGGGCGCGGTCAGCGCCACACCGGCCCAGCACAGCGCGGGCAACAGCAGCCACGGCGCGCGGCGGCGCCACGAAAGTTGATTCGACATCGCTGTGCTCAGCCGGCCTGCAGCAGATCGCCGTCGGCAGCTTCGCTGATCAGGCCGTAGCGCTTGAGCAGCGTGCGCATCGTGTTGCGCGTGATGCCCAGCGCACGCGCAGCCTGCACCTGGTTGTCGCGGCTTTGCGCAAACGCGCGCCGCACCAGCGTTTCTTCGACACGCTGGAACAGCGCGGGTTCGGGCTGCGCCAGCAGCTCGTCGATGAAGTCGGCGAGCACGTCGCGCGCGGGCGGTGGCGGTGTCGCGGGCTCGATGGGCGACGTGTCGTGTGGCAGCGCCTGCGCCAGCGGCGCCGCCGTGCGGTGGGCGTCGACCAGCTTCAGGTCGCCGGGCTCGATGCGGCCGTCGCGGCAGACGATCAGCGCGAAGTGGATGACGTTCTCGAGCTCGCGGATGTTGCCGGGCCAGGCATAGGCGCACAACGCCGCTTCGGCCGCCGCGCTGAGCGCCGTACCCTGCAGCTTGAGCCGCGGCGCATAGACGCCGATGAAGTGGCGCGCCAGCGGCAGCACGTCGCCCGGCCGTTCGCGCAGCGGCGGCAGCGGCAGCGTGGCCACGCTCAGCCGCCAGTACAGGTCGGCGCGGAAACGTTTGGCGTCCACCGCCCGCTGCAGGTCGATGTTGGTGGCGGCCACCAGCCGCACATCCAGTGCCACCGGCTTGCGTGAGCCCAGCCGCACGACCTGCTTTTCCTGCAGCACGCGCAGCAGCTTGACCTGCAGCGCCAGCGGCAGGTCGCCGATCTCGTCGAGGAACAGCGTGCCACCCTGCGCCGCTTCGAACCAGCCTGCGCGCGGCTGCGTGGCACCGGTGTAGGCCCCGCTTTCGTGGCCGAACAGTTCGGCGTCGATCAGTGCTTCGCTGAAGGCGCCGCAGTTGACGGCCAGGAACGGCCCGCTGCGCCCGCTGTGGCGGTGGATGTGGCGTGCGATCAGCTCCTTGCCGGTGCCGGTTTCGCCCTCGATCAGCACCGCCGCGTCGGTGCCAGCCACACGCTCGACCTGTTCGATCAGCCAGCGCGACCGCGGGTCGTGGAAGAGCATGGCCTTGGCGCGTATCGACAGCGCGCCAGCCGCTTCGTGGGGAAGCGTCAGCACACGTTCAGGGTGGGGCACGTAAAGGGACTGCAGCATGCGCGGGGCAAGGTGTCTTGTTCAGCAAGCACGCACTGTAGGCAGCGTTGCAGGGTAGGCGAACGAAGCTTTTGTAGTGTGCTGATGCGCTTCGTGTGCCGCCTCTATCATGCGGCGCAGGAGTCCCCCGTCATGCCTGCCACAGGCCCCACCACCCTCGTCCTGTTCGGCCTGCCGCGCCTGCAGCGTGACGGCCACGCGCTGCATGTCGGCGCGCGCAAGGCGTTGGCGCTGCTGGCGCTGCTGGCGCTTGATGGGGCGCTGCCACGCGAACACCTGGCCGCTCTGTTGTGGCCCGATGTCGACATCGCAGCCGCCCGGCGCAACCTGCGGCGCGAGGTCTTCCGCCTGCGCGGGCTGGGTTGTGCGCTGGCTGAAACCAGCGCGCCGGCCTTGGCCCTCGCTGCAGACATCGTGGTCGACGTGCAGTGTTTCCGCACTGCGCTGGCCGCCGGCGACGATGCCGGCGCGCTGCAAGCGGCCGGCCGCGGCTCGCGTGACGGTTTGTGCGACGGCCTCGACGGTGTTGCCGGGCCCGAGGTCGACGCCTGGCTGGCGCGCTGGCGCAGCCAGTTGCTGCAGCAGCACCAGGGCGCGCGGCAGCGCCATGCACAGAGGCTGGAGCAGCGCGGTGATCTGGCGGCGGCGCTGGCGCTGCACCTGCAGGTGCTGGCCGACGAACCCTGCGCCGAAAACGCTGCGCGGCAGGCGATGCGGCTGTATGCCGCGTTGGGCGACCGCAGCGCCGCGCTGCTGCTGTTCGCGCAGCTGACGAACGCGCTGCGCGACGAACTGGACCTGGCGCCGGATGCCGAGTCCGCCGCCCTGGCCGCCAGCCTGCGCCAAGGCCCCACCTTGCCCGCTGCCGCGGTGCCGGCCGCTGCGGTGGCACGGCGGCAGCCGCCGACGCCGCTGCTTGCCGACCGCCTGCCCTTCGTCGGCCGCGCCGCGGCGCGGGCGCAGATCGAAGCCGCCTGGGCCGCCGGGCAGCGTGTCTACCTGAGCGGCGTTCCGGGCGCCGGCAAGACCCGGCTGGCCACCGAGTGCGCGGCCGGCCGGGGCGCCTGGTTGCGCGTGGCCTGCGCGCCGAACGACGCCGAGCTGCCGTATGCATCGGCGATCCGCGCCTTGCGTGCGCTGCTGGAGGCCGCGCCCGACGTTGCGCTGCCCGACTGGACACGGCGCGAACTGGCGGCGCTGCTGCCCGAACTGGGCCCGGCACCGCAGCCGCTGGACCGGGCCGAGGCCGGCGAACGCCTGCGCGCCGCCTTCGCCAGCGCCTGGCGGCTGCTGGTGCGCGACAACTTCAACGCCTTGCTGCTCGACGACTGGCAGTGGGGTGACCCGGCCAGTGTCGAGCTCTGGAATCGGCTCGACGATGCCGAGGCGCCGGTGGCCTGGATCGTGGCCTACCGCAGCGCGCAGTTGCCGCCGGCGGCGCTGCAGCGCATGCACCAGGACGTCGACGCCGGCCGTGCGGTGGTGGTGGCGCTCGAAGGCCTGGACGCCGACGAAGCGCTGGCGCTGGTGCGTGCGCTGTCGGGTTCGCCCGGTGGTGCCTTGTTCGCGCGCCGGCTGCAGCAAGCCACCGAAGGCAACCCGTTTTTCCTGATCGAGACGCTGCGCCACCTGCACGAACAAGGGCAGTTGAGCGTGGCACCCGACGGCCGCTGGAGCACGCCGTTCGACGACGTGACTGCCGACTACGCCGAGCTGCCGGTGCCCGCCACCGTGCGCGACGCGGTGCTCGGCCGCGTGCGTGCTTTGGGCGAGACCACACGCCGCCTGCTCGAAGCGGCCAGCCTGCTGGGCGACCGCTTCGAACTCGCGTTGCTCGACGGTGCCACCGCGCAAGCCAGCGAAGACGCGGTCAACGCGCTCGAACACGCGCAGGCCGCGCGCCTGCTGGCCGAAAGCGCCGGCGGCTACCGTTTCGCCCACGACCTGGTGCGCCAATGCCTGGCCGAGAGCCTGTCGCCGGCGCGCCGGCGCCTGCTGCACGAGCGGCTCGCGCGTCGGCTCGAAACCCGGGGCGCTGAGCCGGCGCTGATCGCCGCGCAGTGGGAAGGGGCCGGCCAGCCGGCCACTGCGGTGCCCTGGCGCCAGCGGGCGGCCGAGGCGGCCTGGCGTGTGCATGCGCTGGCCGACGCCCGTGCGCAATACGCCCACGCGTTGGCCGACGGCGCCGCCGGCAGCGTTGCGGTCGACATCCACCTGACCCTGGCGCGCCTGCAGCGGCGGCTGGGTGACGCTGCAGCGGTGACGGCAGCGCTGGACGCCGCCGTGCAAGCAGCCGACGGCACCGACAGCGAAACCCGCCTGCGCGCCCGCCTGGCCAGCGCCGAAGTCTGGTGCTCGATCGACCGCGCCGACGACGGCATGGCCCTTCTCGACGCGCTGGCCGCCGACTTGGAGCCCGCGCCGGTGGCGCTGCGCGCGCGGGCGCTGGCGACCCGCGCCAGGGTGCTGCACTGGCGCGGCCACATCGAGCGTTCGCAGGCCCAGCACCAGGCGGCGGTCGATCTGCTCGAAGGCGTCGCCGACGCGCTGCCGCTGAAGGCAGAACTGCTCGACGGCGCCGCGCGCGTGGCGATGGCGCGCGGCGACACCGCCGGCGCCGATGCGCTGATTCGGCGTGCGGTGGCGGCCTTCGAGGCCACCGGCGACAACGCAGGCCTGTCGCAGGCCCTGAACATGCTCGGCATCACCGCCCTGAACGGTGGTGACCGCGCCGGTTCGCTGGCCGCACTGAAGCGCGCCCGGGCGCTGGCCGCGCGCTGCGGCCATGTGACGGCCGAGCGCGCGGCCATCCTCAACCTCGTCAAGCTGGGCAACGACGCCGGCCAGTTCATCGAGTCGCTGGCGCTGCTGGACGCAAGCGACGCGCTGGCGCCGGGGTTCGAGAGCCAGCGCATGGAACGGGCCTTCATCGCGTGCCGCTACTACGTGCACTACGCGCTGGGCGAGCTGGCGCTGGCCGATGCCCAGGCCGGGCGCCTGCTGGCGCTGGGTGCCGCCCAAGCCGACCACCGGCTGGCCAACGTCGACTACATGCAGAGCGTGGTCGACCTGTACCTGCACACCGGCGCGCTGCCGCGCGCGCGGGCGTTGCTCGACGAAGCCGACGCGCTGGTCGAGCGGGTCATGCAGGGCGACAGCGGTTACTTGCGCGCACTGCTGGTCGCCAAGCGTGCCTGGTTGCAGCTGGCCGAGGGCGACCCGGCCGGTGCGCTGCAGCGGCTGCGCGCGGTAGGCGAGATCGCGCGCGACGAAGACCGCCTGCTGGTGGCGTGGATCACCGCCGCCGTGGCGCTGGCGCTCGACGATCTCGAATCCGCCGCCGCTGCGCTGGCCCCTGTGGACATCGCCGCCGAAGCCCCCACCGAACTGCTGGCGCTGGTGCTGGCACAGCGCCTGGCGCTGGCGCAGGCCCAGGGCCGCGAAGACGCCGCCGCGCGCGAACTCGGCAGCGCCCTGCTGGCCGCCGGCCGGGTGCCGGCACTTGAAGCCGTGCGGCTGCGCGCCGCGCTCGGCGGCTGACGGCGACTGACGGCGACTGACGGCGGCTGACGGCCGCCGTCCGTGCTTCAACGCCCTGTCAACGCCGTTTCAACGCCTGTCGCCTACCGTCGTTGCCATAGCGGTCGTCCCGGCCGCAGGAGGTAACGCATGACGACCCATCTGACTTCCCTGGCCGCGCTGGCCCTGCTGGCCGGGCCGGCCGCCGTCTCGGGCACCGAACTGGGCCGGCTCGACATCACCGCCCCTGGCGCCATGATCTCCACCTGTGGTGGCATCGGCGCAGCGACGCCCGTCGGCGACAAGCTCTTCTTTCAACCGGGCCGCTCCAACTGCAACGCACAGCAGACCGCGCTGCCCAACGCCGTCGTCGCACAGTCCGCCACCTATACCGAAGCGCCGGTCACGGTGGACACCTATGCCAGCGGCCAGACGACGATGGGGCAAACCAAGTTGTTTGCCCACTCCAGGGCGCGCCAGGACTCAGGGGCGTTCGTCCAAGCAACCGCTACCGGTGGCTGGGTCGACACGCTGACGCTGAACCCGGTCAACCCGGCCCAGTTCGGCCAGATCGCGAGCTTCAGCTTCTTGATCGACGTGGGCGGCACGCTGGCCGGGCAAGGCGCCACTGACAGCTACAACTCTCTGGCCCGATTCGGCATCACACCCTATCTGGACGACGCCAACTTTGTGCCCGGCCCAGAGGCCCAGTTCGCCATCCAAGGCCAAGGCCAAATGGGCTTCCCGTACAACGAGACGGTGAATCAGCTCGTCACATTCACCACCAACGTCACGCTGGGCACGCCGTTCGAGTTGGGCGTATTTGCACGCGCCTTGGCCGGCAACGCCAGCTTCGGCAGCGTGAGCGCGTTCAGCGAAGCCACGGTGGACTTTTCGAACACCATCACCTGGGCCGGCATCTCCGCGCTGACGCTGAACGGCAACGCGGTGGCCTACACACTCACCTCGGCCAGCGGCATCGACTGGACACAAGCCTACGCGGCACCGGTGCCCGAGCCCGCGACCTGGGCCTTGTGGGCCGGCGCGCTGCTGAGCATGGGCGCGCTGCGCTGGCGCCAAGGGCAGCCGGCCGCTGGCCATGCCCGAGTCTGACGCGCTGTTGCCGGCGGCGCCGGCGCCGCCGCGCCTGCACTTCACGCTGCAGCGCAACCCCGCAGGCTGGCAGGCCGACCTGCAAGCCGAGGGTGTGCTGCAGCACTTCGATTCGCTGCCGGCGCTGATCGCCTGGTTGTCCCGGCTCGAAACGCCGCCGCCCGTGCGCGGCATCCGTTGACCTGAAGCCCTCGTCGAAAAAGGAACCTAACATGCAAACAACACGTCTTCTGTCCCGGAGCCTGGCACTCGCCGCACTGGGCAGCACACTGGCCGCTGCGCTGCCTGCGCACGCCGTGTCCATCAGCGCTTCCAGCAGCGCCACGAGCATCCTGCCGGCCACCGTCGACCCCTGGCTCGACCTGCAGAACGGCGACTTCCTGATCCACGCCAACCTGTCGGCGAGCGCGCCGCACGTCACCGGCGACGGCATCGACGAAACCACGACCTGGACCTTCGACTTCACTGGCGACAGCCAGTACGCCGCTTTCCTGGCCGGCGGCGACCTGGTCTCGGCCCGGCTGACGTTGCGGCTGAACACGGCTTTCCTGATCGATGGTGTCGGCCCCATCACCGACCACGTGTTTCCGTCGGATGGTGTCATCGGCATCTTCCCGGCCTGGGTGATGCCGCCCTTCATCAGCGGCACTTTCGGCACCTATGCCACCGGCTCGATCACGGCCGACCTGGTGGCCGATGTCGGCATGAACGCCAACGAGCTGCGCAGCTGGCTCACGTCGCACAACGGGCTGTTCCCGATGATCTACGCCGACGACGCCATCGTTGGCGGCGCGGTGCTCGAACTCGTCAGCGCGCCGGTGCCGGAGCCGGGCACGTGGGCCTTGATGCTGGGTGGGCTGGTGGTTGCGGCGGGGGCAGCGGCGCGACGCGGTGCCGCCCGCCAGCGGCCGCGCAGCGCGGCCTGCCCGGCATGAACGCAAGGGCCCGGACAAAGCCCGCCTCAGTCGAGCTTCATCAGGTTCAATAGCGCCAGGGGGCCACCAGGGAACTGCACGAGCCGGCCTTCGCTGACGCCGCCCAGGTCGACGGGCGCAAAGCCCAGGCGCGCGATCAGGTCGCTGACGGTCTTCTTCGCATCGGCATCTTGTCCTGACACGAACAGCACGCGGCGCCCGCCATCGGCTTGCGGCTCGGCGTCCAGCACGGCGGCCAGCAGGTGGTTGAAGGCCTTGACCACGCGAGCGCCTGGAGCCCAGCCGGCCAGCACTTCGCTCGACGCCCGGCCGCCGAGGTCGACGGCCTGATACGACGGCACTTCAACGGCATTGTTGGCATCGACCAGGATGCGGCCACTCCACGGCCCGATGTCTTTGAGCGCAGCGGGCAGCCGGTCCCAGTTGACCGCAACGAAGACCAGGTCGGCCTGGGCTGCCTGTTGCACGCTAACGGCCTTGATGTGCGGCGCCAGCTCGTCGGTCAGGGCTTGCAGCGACTGCGGGCCGCGACTGTTGGCGATGGACGCGGCGATGCCGTTGCGGGCGAGTTGGCGGGCGATGGCCGAGCCGATGGCGCCGGCACCGATGATGGCGATGTTCATGGTGTTTCCTTCTGAAGAGGTGGAAGTGTTGGGATCAACTCTAGGCACTTCCATCCTTTAGCGTTAGTGGTGGCTGGCTAGAATCAGTTTCAAGCATCAGTTGAAAGGCCAGCCATGGAGACCCTTGCCAACCTGGAGTCCTTCGTGCGCAGCGCCGAGACCGGCAGCTTCTCGTCGGCGGCGCGCCGGCTGGCACTCACGCCGGCTGCGATCAGCCGCAACGTCGCGCAACTGGAGCGCAACCTGGGCGTGCGGCTGTTCCAGCGCAGCACCCGCGGCCTGACCCTGAGCGAAGCGGGCGAGCATTTCCTGCAGTCGGTTCAGGGCGGCCTGGACAGCATCCAGGGGGCGATTGCCGACATCACTGTCAATGCGGGGCAGCCGGCCGGCGTGCTCAAGCTGAGCGCGGCGCCGGGTTTCGGGATGGACCACCTGCTGCCGCTGATGCCGGCCTTTCTCGAGCGTTATCCGGCGGTCACGCCGGACTGGTCCTTCGACAACCGCCCGCTGGACCTGATCGCCGGCGGTTTTGATGCGGCCATCGGTGGTGGGTTCGACCTGCCGCCCGGCATGGTCGCGCGCGAGCTGGGCCGCATCCACCTGGTTGCGGTGGCGTCGCCGGCGTTCCTGCGCGGCAAACGCCGCCCCAAGGATCCGGCGGAGCTTGCAGAACTTGCAGGCGTGGCGATGCGTTCGTCGTTGCACGGCCGCGTGCGCTCATGGGTCATGCGCAACAGCGCCGGCGCCGAGATGGCGGCGGTGCAGAGGCCGGTGATGATGGTCAACGATCCCGACGCGCTCTGCCGCGCGACGCTGCTCGGCGTGGGCGTCGGTCTGGTTGCCATGCTGCATGCGGCGCCGCATCTGGCCAGCGGCGCGCTGGAGCGGCTGCTGCCGGCCTGGTACAGCGACGTCGGGCCGATGTCGCTGTACTTCTCCAGCCAGAAACTGCTGCCGGCGAAGACGCGCGCCTTTGTCGATTTCGTCACCGAGGCGTTTCGCGCGCAGAAGTTGGCGCACGTCCTGTCGGTCAGGGCCGGCGCCAGTGGCAACGCGGCCCGCTGAGATCGCGTGCGAGGCGCGCACAGACAAACCGGGCCGCAGCGTGTACACAGGGGGTTCTCGCAACCATCGAAAGCCTTCATGTCCAATGCAATCGCCGCGCACAAGCACCGAACCAAGCTGCACGTCCTGCGCGACCGCGTCAAGCGGGCACTGCGCGACAAGAAGCGCGGGCTGGCGGGCGCCGCGGAACGGGCCGCGACCCACCAGGCAAAAAGAGCGGAGTACCGCGCCGCGCATCCCTGACGCTGAGCGGCGCGCTGAAGATCGTCTGTGACCTGGCGCCGTGGCGCGCAATGCGCCGGCGCGCCGGGTTGACGATCACTGAACGTCGTCGGGTGCGACGATCTCGACCTTGATCCGGTCCGGATCTTCGCAGTAGAGCGCGTAGTAACCCGGGCCGCCGGCGTAGGGATAACGGTCTTCGTAGAGGACCGCGCAGCCCGAACTCTTCAGCCACTGCGCGAGTTCGTCGACATGCGCGCGCGAGTTGCCGTGGAAGGCGAGATGGTTCAGCCCGACACGCTGGCGGTGGTAGCCGGCGTCCAGATGTGCGGCCGGCGCCTGCACGAAACAGAGGTAGGTTGGCCCGTGCATGTAGCTGACACCCTCGGGCCAGCGCTGCGACTCGTGGTAACCGAGCTTGCCGAGCAGGGGCGTCCAGAACGCCAGCGAGCGCTGGAGGTCGGCGACATACAGTTCGACGTGGTGCAGCACGACGCAGCCTTGCCGGGGATCAGGATGAGGGGCCGGGAGAGAACGTGGCGCCGACCGCGATTTCGCCGCTGCTCAGAACGTCGGCGCGCAGCCCGGCGCGGCGCACCCAGCGCCGCACGGCCTGCGCCGGTGTCAACGCGGCCGATTGCAGCTGCTCGCCGAGGCCCAGGCAGGGCTCGCACAGCTCCACGCCGCGCAAGCGCACGGGGCCGACGGAAAACTCCCGGCCCACCAGCGTGTTCAGGCGCACGCCGCGTGTGACGACGTTGCGGCCGGTGATCGCCAGGTCGTGTTCGCGCTGCTGTTCACGCAGGAAGGACTCGATCTCCTCCGCCTCGACGAAGGTGATGTTCTGGCCCGGCTCGTCGTGGTGGTCGAAGTACCTGTCGCCTTCGATGCCCGCGCCGGCGACGACATGCACACGCGGGTGCTCGACCTGTGTGCCGCCGACTGATGGGCGCGTGAAGATGCGTTCGATGGTCATAGGTTGGCTCCGCTGCGGCGGCGATGGTAGTGCTTGACCGTACCGGGCCCGAGGTTACAGTGGCAGGCAATATGAAGAAGAGCCCGTCGACGAGCACCGAGTCGCCCTCTGCGCTGATAGACGCGAAGATCGAATCGCTGGGCGACTGGCGGGGCGAGATGCTCTCCCGGCTGCGTGCCCTGATCAAGGAAGCCGTTCCCGATGTCGCCGAAGAATGGAAGTGGGCGATCCCGGTCTGGTCGCACAACGGGCTGATCTGCACCGGTGAGACCTACAAGAAGGTCGTGAAGATGACCTTCGCCAAAGGAGCCTCGCTGGCGGACCCTGCAGGCCTCTTCAATTCCAGTCTCGAAGGCAACACCCGGCGCGCCATCGACTTCCACGAAGGGGACAAGCTGGACACGAAGGCACTGAAGGCACTCATCCAGGCCGCCGTGGCCTTGAACAAGTCTTCCGCCCGCGGTTAGACGCCGCCCTTTCGCGACCGAACCCTGCCGCCACCGGGCGGCAACGTTCTGCTGAGGCAGCCGTACCCCGCGCCCTAGGCTTGCCAGACACCGTACCCGGCTTCCCGCAGCGCGATGGCCAGTTCGACCTCCATCTCCCGGGCTGCCTCGTAGGGCATCGGGTTGTAGACCTCGTACAGCTGCGGCAGGAGACGCAGGCCGTACGCCAGCACGAAGCGGTTGGCCTGGATCCCGGCCTTGTGCCGGTCGAAGCGCAGGTCGGGGTCCAGCCCCGTCATGCCGACGTACACCAGCGGCTTGCTCAGTTGATAGTCCGGGTTTGCCTTCCGAAACGACGGCTCGTTCCACACCCGGTCAGACAGCTCCACCACGTACACATGGTGGTGGTGCTTGCGTGCACGTTTCACTTGATCTGCGGAGGGGTTGCGGGGTGGGACCAGCTACAGGTTCGACTTGACCATCGAGTCGAGATGCGCGCGCAAGGCCTTGCGCCCGGCACTGTTGGTCGACCGCCATGCGGCCAGTGCAAGCTCCATCAGAGCCTTCTCCGAGGCGGTTGGCGAAGTGTCCGCGCGTGCCTCGTCCAGCCAGCCTGCCGCTTTGCCCTGGTGCTGCTCGATCTGCCGGGCCAGCTTGTCCCCGATCGGTCGCGACGACTTGATCTGGCTCCACATGCTGGGCGAGATCTCCAGCGTCGCCGCGAAGGCCTGTTCCAGCCCCTTGGGCGAGGCGCCAGCTGCCAGCGCCTGTTCGGCGTAGGCCTGGAAGAGGGCCAACGCGTTGAGCCTTCGGGTGATGGTGGTGTTGACCACTGTTGTTGTGCCTGATGCAACGATTTCGATCCGTCATTCTCGCAGGGGGTTGACGACGAGGTAAAGACTATTTACAGTCCGCCTTGTCGTATCCCAACCCGCTCCGCGTGAGCAACCAATTTTTCAAGGACCCCATCGTGAAATCCCGCAACGCCGTCAGAACCAGCCGACCCATGAAGGGTCTGGTCGCGTTCGCACGTGCCGCGGCGGTGGGGTCGCTGGGTATGTGCGGCGCGGCCTTGCATCCGGCCTATCCGGCGATCCAGCGATTTGCTTTCGAGCAGCTTGATCGGAGCGAGGACCGAATGCATCCGGGAGAGGGAAGCGCGTAGCGGCGCACCCTCGAATCTCTGTACGCAGAGGCCCGGATTCCGAAAGGATCCGGGCCTTTTTCATTTCCAACTCCAACCGGCGTGCGCATCGGCGTAGGCCAGCGATCGACAGATCGCATCACCGTTCGCGGTGGACGCTCTTTAACAAGTTGCCGCAGGGCAGCCTCGGTTCTGGCCGACGGCATGCCTTGCACCTTTTGCGGATGTAGCTCAATAGGCAGAGCAAGGCCACGCCATGGCCAAGACATGGGTTCGAGACCCGTCATCCGCTCCACTTCGGGTGTGTCCTTGCACTCCGTGGCCACACGACATGGTGTTGGTGGCCCGGGATGTGCGCGACCTTTGGCCCGGCCACGTGCAGCGAGACACCACGTCCGACGGGACGCTCGCGTTCGGGCACAGCCGAAGTGGATTCACAAATGCCCTCGTAGCTCAGCAGGCAGAGCAGCCGCCTTGCAAGCGGCAGGCCGAGCGAAGCGAGCAACCGTCGCCGAGGCACCAGTCACATCGCGTTCGTCCAGACGGCCAAAGACACCGGACTTTGGCTTCGCCGCTGCTTCGCAGAGCAATCCGGGAACGCGGGTTCAAATCCCGCACGCGATACCAGAGCAAGGAACCCTCGTCGAGCTCTCGCTTCGTGGGTGGAAATCGGCCGCAACGATAGGGCGGCGCCGGAACCCGTGACCGGATGGATCTTTTTGGGGTGTAGCCACCTCCACCAATACAGCATGCTCCGTTAACTCAGTGGCCAGAGTGCCGGCCTGTCTAGCCGGAAGCCGCGGGTTCGACTCCCGCACGGGGCGCCAGACCAGATGGCCGAGATAGCTCAGCAGGTAGAGCGGCGCGTTGAAAGCGCGCGCGTCGGAGGTTCGATTCCTTCTCTCGGCACCAGACAGAACCTCGTTAGCTCAACAGGATCCAGAGCGCCGGCCTACGAAGCCGGAGGTTGCACGTTCGAGTCGTGCACGAGGTACCAGGAGGTCGGTGGATCGTTCCCACCCGCGGATACCAGTTTCCATCTCGGTGTGGCGCAGAGGGCAGCGCGCGCGATTTGGGATCACGAGGGCCATCGGCGGGCGGAGGAGCGGATGGCGGTTCGAGACCTGCCACCGAGACCATCACCAGCGTGCGCTTGGGAGTGGCCGTAGCTCAATGGCAGAGCTGCGGGTCGTGACCCCGCCGGTGCCGGTTCGACTCCGGCCGGTCACCCCCAAGCGCATGTTCTTCAATCATGCGTCGCGAACTCGAGCGGCAGAGTACCGGGCTCTTAACCCGGCGTGTCAGGGTTCGAGCCTCTGTCGACGCACCAGCATCAACCCCCTCGTGGCGGAACAGGCAGACGCGCCGGTCTCAGAAACCGGGGCCAGCACGGGCATGTCCGTTCGACTCGGACCGAGGGGACCAATCAGCAGTCCGGTAGCTCAGCGGCAAGAGCGCGGCCCTTCGAAGGCCGAGGCCGGTGGTTCGAGCCCACCCGGACGTTCCACTCATCATTCACACCACCACACCCATGGCCTTGAAAGGAGGCCGCCCATGCACCACCAACACCACAGCCACGTGCTGCAACTCGACATCCAGGGCACGCCGCAGGCGTGGATCTCGCTTGAGCATGCGGCCACCCACATGGCCTCGGGCTCGGTGGCGTGGGTCGATGGCGATGGGCCGCTGGCCTCGCTGCGCGGCGGCTTCAATGTCGCGCGCGGTTGCCAGTCGGTCATCGACGTGTTTCCGATCATCGCGCTGCACGGCGCCTCGAAGGTCAACCTCTTCGACGTGGTGCCGGCCTTCAGCAAGGGCAAGCTGTTCCGGCGCGACCGGATGACGTGTGCCTACTGCGGCCAGTGCTTCTCCGAACGCGACCTGTCGTGCGAGCACATCGTGCCGCAGGCGCGCGGTGGCCGCTGGGCGTGGACGAACCTGGTCACGGCCTGCGGCGCATGCAACGGCCGCAAGGCCGACCGCACGCCGGAAGAAGCGGGCATGCCGCTCGTGTATCTGCCGTACGTGCCGAGCCGCTTCGAGGACTTTCTGCTCGAGGGCCGGCACATCCGCGCCGACGTGCACGAGTGGCTGGCTGCGCGCCTGCCGAAGGGATCGCGCCTGAGCTGAAACAGCTCAGGCGCCCAAGAGTCTGCCGACAAAGGCGAACGCTCACAGGCCGGGGTTGGGGCCAACTTTTCAATGAGGCCCGCCCCGCCGGTGTGCGGCACCCGGATCCGTCCGTCGGTGCCGCACATGCCGCGCCGCTCGAATCGGCCGATGCCCGGTCACCAATGGATTGCACCGCAAGGTGCTCGGTTCGATTCCGAGGTGACCGCCACTGGATAGCTCAGTCGGGTAGAGCAACGACCTGATCAGTCGTCTGTCGCGGGTTCGACTCCCGCTCCATCCAAAACCGGTCGAAAGACCATGCCGAACGTGCATCGAAGGCGAGAGCCAGAAGTGCATCAGCGACGGCCGCTCGTGCGACGGGCAAGCGGGGCTTCGTGTCCACGGCCAGCCGAGGTTGCCTTCAGGAGGAGGCAGACGACGCGCACCGCGAGGCCCGAACCCTGGCATCCGTCGTCCGCGGCCGTTGCTGTAACGGCACCTATTCGTCAACACGCATCAACCAAGAAGGAGAACTCCCATGATGTTCAAGCGTGTCACCGTAAAGAAGAACGAACGCGGCCTGCTGCTGCGCAATGGCGATTTCGAACGTGTGCTGCAACCCGGCACGCACTGGCTGTTCGCCGGCCTCGACACCGCGTGCGTGGAACTCTTCGCGCTGGAACAGCCGGCATTCACGCACGCCCTGGCCGACTACCTGATGGCCAAGGAGCCTGGCGTGGTCGCGGCCGAGTTCGTGCGCGTCGAACTGACCGAAGGCCAGGTCGGCCTGCGCAGCGAGAACGGCGCGCTGGTCGAGGTGCTGGCGCCGGCCACCCGGCGCCTGTACTGGAAGGGCCAGGTTGACGTGCAGGTCGAAGTGATCGACATCGCCGCCTCGGCCGAAGTGCCGGCGGCGGTGGTGTCGCGCCTGGTGCAGACGCAGCTGCGTCAACGCGCGGTGGCAGGCCTTGCCGGCGTGCTGCAGGTGCAGGTGCCCGAACACGGCGTCGGCATGTTGTGGATCGACGGCAAGGTCGAGCGGCTGCTGGCGCCGGGTTCGCACGCGTTCTGGAAGTTCAACCGCAACGTCGGTCGAGACCGTCGATCTGCGGTTGCAGGCCCTTGAAGTCACTGGCCAGGAAATCCTGACCAAGGACAAGGTGGCGCTGCGGCTGAACCTGTCGGCGACCTGGCGCTTTGCCGACGTGCTGAAGGCCCACAAGGAACTGGCCAAGCCGGCGGATCACCTGTACCGCGAGCTGCAGTTCGGCCTGCGGGCGGCGGTGGGCACGCGCACGCTGGATGAGTTGCTGGAGAACAAGTCGGTGATCGACGAGGTCGTCACCGCCCAGGTGACCAGCAAGCTGGCGGGCTACGGGCTGCAGCTGGACGGCGTGGGCGTGAAGGACATCGTGCTGCCGGGCGAGATGAAGACCATCCTCGCCCAGGTGGTCGAGGCCGGCAAGTCGGCCGAGGCCAACGTGATCCGTCGGCGCGAAGAGACGGCGGCGACGCGCTCGCTGCTGAACACCGCCAAGGTGATGGAGGGCAACCCCATCGCGCTGCGCATGAAGGAGCTTGAGACGCTGGAACGCGTGGCCGAGCGCATCGACAAGATCTCCGTATTCGGAGGTCTGGACCAAGTTCTCAACGGGCTGGTGAAGCTGCGCTGAGATTGTTGGGGGAGGCTGCGTCGGTGGCCTCCCCTGCGCATTTGCAAGGGACGGGAGAATCAATCATGGACACGAACTACATCCAGGAAGACGTCGGCGGCGGCGTGCCGCTGAAGATGTGGACCCGCGGCGTGCCGGTGGAAGACGAGGCCAAGCGCCAGCTGACCAACGCCGCGCGCCTGCCCATCGTGCATCACCACATCGCGGCGATGCCCGACGTGCACTTCGGCATCGGCGCCACGGTGGGTTCGGTGATCCCGACGCTGCGCGCCATCATCCCGGCCGCGGTGGGCGTGGACATCGGCTGCGGCATGATGGCCTGCAAGACCACGCTGAAGGCTGAAGACCTGCCGGACAACCTGGCACCGCTGCGCGCGGCGATCGAGCGCGCGGTGCCGCACGGCCGCCAGCCCGGCAGCCGTGACCCGGGGGCTTGGCAGAAAGCGCCGGGTTCTGTGAACACGGCCTGGGCGCAGCTCGAGCCCGAGTTCACCGAACTGTGCCGCGACTACCCGAAGCTGGCCAAGACCAACCACATCCAGCACCTGGGCACGCTGGGGACGGGCAACCATTTCATCGAGGTCTGTCTGGACGAACAGGGCTTCGTCTGGTTCATGCTGCACTCGGGCTCGCGTGGCGTGGGCAACTTCATCGGCACGATGTTCATCGAGCTGGCGAAGCAGGACGCGATGCGCAACAACGTGCAGCTGCCCGACCGCGACCTGGCCTACTTCGAGGAAGGCAGCCGCTACTTCGGCGACTACGTGTGCGCGGTGGGCTGGGCGCAGAAGTTCGCGGCCATCAACCGCGAGGTGATGATGAAGCGTGTGATCGAGGCCGCCAAGGCCGTGATCCACAAGAACTTCCAGAGCCACATCGAAGCCGTGAACTGCCACCACAACTATGTGAGCAAGGAACATCACTTCGGCGAAGACGTCTACGTCACGCGCAAGGGCGCGGTGAGTGCGAAGGCCGGGCAGTTGGGCATCATCCCCGGCAGCATGGGCGCGCGCAGCTACATCGTGCGCGGCAAGGGCAACGCAGACAGCTTCGAGAGCTGCTCGCACGGCGCCGGCCGTGTGATGAGCCGCGGCGAAGCGAAGCGCCGTTTCACGCTGGCCGACCACCGCGCCGCGACCGAGGGCGTAGAGTGCCGCAAGGACAAGGACGTGATCGACGAGACGCCGGCCGCGTACAAGGACATCGACGCGGTGATGGCAGCACAACGTGACCTGGTGGACGTTGTGCACACGCTCAAGCAGGTGGTGTGCGTGAAGGGTTAGCGTTGTTCGAGGGGCTCGTCGAGAGACGGCGCCCAAGGCTTCGCCGCAGACCAGGAACATGTTGCTTCTCGAAGCTGGGTCTCAGGGCTGCGGCAAGTGCACGCTGGCACGCACACGGTGCAGCGCCATCGACAGCAGCGGGTCTTCTGGGCCGTGAAAGACCGCCACACCGGTGGCCGCCGGGTCCGCATAGACCAGGTCGCTGATGACCACCGTGCCGCCGTCGGCAAACAGTTCCAGCGTGCTGCCGTCCAGCCAGATCTCCAGCGTGGCCTGTGCCGAGTCGAGCACGCGCGCGCCATCGTGACGCTCTGACTGGCCGGCGAACTCTGGGGCGGACGTCGTGCGGTCCACGAAGAAGCTGCGTCGCGCAGGGTCGTAGCCGGCTCGCACGGCGCCGGCCGGTCCCTTGAGCAGTTCCAGCCCCAATGGCTCGACCACCCCGGCAACAGCGAACTGCAGCCGCGCCATCAGCTGGCGCGCCGTCGTCGCCGCGCGTGCCACCGCGGCCCTGGCGTCGGACGCGCGCACGCCTTGCAGATGCACCAGCGCGTCGGGCTCGGCCAGCGCGCGTACTTCGTCCACCACGCGCTGGCGCAGCCGCAGGCCACGCGGCGTCGGCACCAGGTCCAGCTGGCGCGGGGCCGACTGCTGGCCTCGCCAGGGCCGGGTGGGCAGCACGCGGGCATAGTCCCAGTTCGACATCCAGCCCATCCACAGTACGCGACCATCCGGCATATTCGCGAAGGTGATGGGCGCATAGAAGTCGCGTCCGTGGTCCGCCCACGAGGTGATGTCGGCCATGTCGGGCTGATGCACCGGGGCATCGCCCATCACGACGTGGTCCAGCGTGATGTGCCCCCAGATCCCAGTGGCTTCGTCCACGGCGCGCAGCACAGCTTCCTGGCCGACGTGCGCAGAGACATCCCACGACTTCCAGCGCAGCACCTCGCTGTCATTGCCGCTGGCGTGGTGCACCACCTGGTCACCTACCCGCATCTCCAGCCGCGTGAGGTAGGTGCTGCCACCGCCGATGAGGAAGCTGATGAACGGCCGCGTGACGGTGAATGCGGGCGAGGTCAAAGTACCGGTGCTCGCTTCGCCGCCGTGGAACGAGTTCATCAAGCCGCGACCGAGGTGTCCGCTGACATGGAGCTGGCCCTCCAGCGCTCCGGCCACGGGCCCCGGGCCGAATGCGCTGCCGTCGATGCGCCAGCCCGGCGGTAGTGCGCCCCGTTCGAAGTCGGCGATGAGCTCGCCGGTGGGAGGCTTCAGCGCATCCACGGTTTCTTCGGTGTCCGCGACGAAGTGCGTGCCGTCGAAATCGCCGACGAAGTACTGCACGCCGCTGCCGCCCCAGAGGGCGCCATGGTTGACCGAGATCGCCAGCACCCAGCGCCTGCGCACCGGTCCTGTGCCATCGCCGTCGTCGACCGGCAGGTCGAACAGCTCGGGCACTTCCCAGATGTTGTTGGCCGCCGAGCCGGCCGGCCCGAAGGTCGACACCTTGAGCCAGCTCTTCAGGTCGAGCGACGTGTAGATCCACATCTCCTGCATCAGCGCCGCCACCACCAGCATGACCCAGCGTTGCGTCGGCTCGTGCCAGAACACCTTGGGGTCGCGGAACTCGGTGGAGCCGATGTCGATCACCGGATTGCCGGCGTAGGCGGTGTAGGTTCGGCCGCGATCCAGGCTGTAGGCCAGATGCTGCGACTGGATCTTCGTGGCCGGATCGAAACCCGTGAAGAACGCCACCAGAGCCGGCGCGTGCGCGCCGGGCGGCGCAAATCCGCCGCTGTTCCGGTGATCGACGACGATGGAGCCCGAGAACGCCATCACGCGCTCAGTGGCCGGGATGGCCACGGGCAACTCCTGCCAAGACACCAGATCGCGGCTCACCGCGTGGCCCCAGCTGATGTGGCCCCACTGGTCGCCGAACGGGTTGTATTGGTAGTGGAGGTGATATTCGCCGTCGAACCAGACGAGTCCGTTGGGGTCGTTCATCCAGTTGCGCAGCGGTGTGTAGTGGTAGCGCGGGCGCCAGGCGTCGGACTCCGACACAGTGGATGGCGCTGCGGCGCCGGGGGGATTCAGGTTCAAGGGTGCTCCGCTGATGGAGGAAGGGCGCTGCTTAAGCATGCTGGGCTTCGTCTTGTGCCAGTCACGGCAGTCGGCGACCCTGCGGGTCGAAGCGATGGATGCGATCGGGTCGAAGGTGCAGCGATCGGGCGTCGTCGTAGACCAGGCTGCGGTCGGTGCTCAACACTGCCACGGGCTCGGGAACACCGGGGACGGACAGGTGGACCAGGGACTCTGCGCCAAGGCGCTCGATCATCTGCACACGCGCGGCGTCGCCGGGGCTGAGTTCGATGTGCTCCGGGCGCGCGCCGATCGTGCCGATACCGGCTGCCGCGAGCTCGGCCTGCGTCTGGCCGGCGAGCAGCTTCAGCAGCGGGCCGTGCGCCTCGTCCACCGGCACCAGGTTCATGCGGTGGCTGCCCATGAAGCCGGCCACGAAGAGGTTGGCTGGTGTGTCGAATAGTTCGTCGGGCGTGCCGAATTGCTCCAGCCCCTGCCGGCTCAGCACGACGATGCGGTCGGCCAGTGTCATGGCCTCGACCTGGTCGTGCGTGACATACACGGTGGTGATGCCCACCTTGCGGTGGAGCTGCGCAATCTCGGTGCGCATCTGGCTGCGCAGGTTGGCGTCCAGGTTCGACAGCGGCTCGTCGAACAGGAAGGCCTTCGGCGCGCGCACGATGGCACGACCGATGGCCACGCGCTGCCGTTGCCCCCCCGAAAGTTGCGTCGGCTTGCGGTCCAGCAACTCTTCCAGCTGCAGCTGGCGCGCCGCGTCGAGGATCATGACGTGCCTGACCGTCTTCGGGACCTTGGCGATCTTCAGCCCGAAGCCGATGTTGTCGTACACCGTCATGTGGGCGTACAGCGCGTAGTTCTGGAACACCATGGCCACGCCGCGGGCCACCGGTGGCATGTCGTTGACACGCACGCCATCGAAGAGCAGGTCGCCGCCGCTGACGGCTTCCAGTCCGGCGATCATGCGCAGCAGCGTGGACTTGCCGCAGCCTGAGGGGCCCACCAGGACCGTGAACTCGCCCTTCCGGATGTTGAGGTTGAGGCCGCGGAAGACGTAGCGATCAACGGCCTCGTCATAGCGTTTGTCGGTCTGTTGGAAGACGATGTTGGGCATGTTGAATCCGTCGCGATGGGCGGGGCTATCGGGCGGTCATCGCCTGTGGGCCAGCGAGGTGTTGCATGGCGTGCACGGCGATGCGCCTGACGCGCAGCGCCGGGTCGCCCAGCAACGCCACGCCGTCGCTGTCGGGCAAGGTGGCGTAGCTGCGCGTCGTGAGGCTGTACTCGCCGTTGAGAAAAGCTTCGATCAGCGAACGGTCCACCAGCACCCGCAGGCGCATCGGACCGCTGCCGATGAGCACGGCGCCGCCATTGCGCGTGCGGCCGAGTTGCTCGCTGTCCACTGTGCTCCTGCTGCGGTCGGCGAAGAACTGCCTCGCGCCAGCGTCCACCCGCAGGTCGGTCTGCTCCACACCCAGGGCGTGGGCGCGCACACGCACACCGGCGCTGGCCGTGGTTTCGAACTCGACCTCGATGTCCAGCATGTCGCCGTGCACGGCCGACAGCGCCGCGTTGGCCTCGGCCAGGCTCAGGTCGGCCAGCGACAGCAGCGTCTTGCTGCGCAGACGGGCGACCTCGTCAATGGGCTGGACGTTCAGGCGGCCATCGGTGCCGAGCGTCAACTGCAAGGGGATGCCAGCGGTGTGGGCCCAGCCGCTGTCATGCTCGATCTTGGAGGTCCGCTCGCCCTGCGCGATGGAGAACAGGATGGCGCGCCCGGTCTGCGGGTCGATGAATCCGCTGGGCCCGGTGAAGTGGCCCTGACCGAGGTCGAACACCCGAGGCGCTTCCTGGTCAGCCGCGAAGCGTGCGGCCACTGGGTCCCAGCGGCCGACCCAGTAGTAGACGTCCAACACCGCGCCTGCACCGTGGGCGTTGACGAGCAAGGCCCACTTCTCGGTTCCCTGCGCGTCCTTGCCCACGGGCAGGAACACCGGCAGTTCCCACACGGTGCCGGTTTGGGGGAAGGCCTTGCCATCGATGCCGTACAGCGGGCCACGTGCAGTCCAGTCAACAAGGTTCACAGACTCGTACACCAGTGCCGTGCCGCTGCGGCCGGTGCCGGAAGCCACGAGCGCGAAGTACTTCTTCGCTGTCTTGTCGAAGAAGACGAAGGGGTCTCGGAACTCTCCGCGCAGGCCCTGACCGAGGGCCTGTTCGATGACCGTCCTGGGGTGGATCTTCCAGTCGCGCAGCAGCGGATCGCCCAGGTTCGCCGGCGTGGCCAAGCCCACCGCCTGCGACGGCGACTTGCTGTCGTTGCCAGCGGTGAAGAACAGCACCGGGTTGCCGCCGGCATCGAGCGTGGCACTGCCCGACCACATGCCGTCCGGGGCCACGGCGTTGGCGTAGGACGGGCTGGTGGGGCGCACGTCGTTCGTGACCAGGCCCTCGTCGGTGGGCGCCAGGGCCATCGCCACTTCGCGCCAGTGCACCATGTCGTCACTCACCCAATGGCCCCAGTGGATCTGGTGCCAGAAGGGGCCGAAGGGGTTCTTCTGGAAGCTCAGGTGGTACCGGCCCTGGAAGTAGAAGGGCGCGTGCGGCTCGTTCATCCAGCCGAAGTTGGGCTGGGCGTGGAACCCCGGCCGATGCCGGTCCGATGCCAGGTACAGCGGCCCGATGTCGATGTCGTCGAATTGCAGTGCAGGTGCCTTACCACCCCGCGCTGCCAGATCACCTTGCACCTGGGCCTTGATGGCATGGGCATCCAGCGCCCCCGCCTGCAGCCGCAGGTGGTTGGCAAGGCCCGTGTAGCTGTTGAACCTGAACACCCCGGCGACAGTGAATGGCTCCGAGTGGCTACCGATAGACATGCCTTTGCCGGGAAGCAGGACCGATGTGCCGGCCGCCCAGCTTCCGTTGCGCAGCAGGTCGCCGTTGCGGTAGAGCGCGTAACCGCCCGTCGCCGTGTCGTAGCTGAAGGCGATGTGGCTCCATTCGTTGCGGCGGACGCGGTGGGCCGGCTCGGTGGCCTTGATCTCGAAGACGGTACTGCCATTGCCCAGGGTCACGCCCCAGGTGCCGTGCCGGTACAAGCCGAACACCAGGCCGCGCCGGGAGGCGCTGTCGAACTGCGAGAGCAGGGCGGACAGGCGCGGCTCTGTCGCACTGTCTCCGAACTCGAAGGCGTAGGGTGCCACCCAGGCACTGACCGTGAAGCCGCGAGCCAGCGCCTGCTCCGGCAGGGCAGGCAGAGCCATGCGCGTGCTGTAGCCGTCGAAGTGCAGGCAGGCTGCAGCCACGCAGGCCGTTTTCCAGACTGGCCCCAGGGCTTGGCCGTAGCGCCCATCCTGCTGCGCGTTGAGGATGGCTGCAGATGCCGCGGCCGGTGCGGCGTTGCCCGCGTTCGCGCCCGTGCCTTCGGAGAGGGGCAGATGCAGCAGCAGCGTGCCTGTCGTGGCAGAGGGGGGCGTCGATCCGGCAGCGCCGCCGCCGCAACTGGACAGCGCGGCAACGGCCGAGACCAGGGCCGTCAAGCTCAGCATCATGATCCGGGCGGCCTTCATCCCTTGATGCCGGCACCGACAACCGAGCGGATGAAGTGCTTCTGGAACACCAGGAAGAACACCAGCACCGGCAGCGTGATGAGACTGGCGTAGGCCATGATCTCGCCCCACTGGGTGGTGCGGCCGAAGTACTGCTGCAGGCCCACCATCACCGGCCGTGCGCTGGCGGTGTGTACGGTCATCACCGGCCACAGGTACTGGTTCCACATGCCCAGGAACAGGATGATGGCCGCAGTCACGATCACCGGTTTGCACACCGGCATCACGATGCGAAAGTAGATCGTCAGCGCCCCGGCACCGTCCATGCGGCCAGCCTCCACCAGTTCGTCAGGTACGTCCTTGAAGAACTGGTAGAACAGAAACACGCAAAAGGCATTGGCGAGGAAGGGCACGACCTGCACATGCAAGGTGTCCAGCCAGCCGGTGATCAGGGCGCCGGAAGCCATGTCGAACCAGGGCAGCTTGGAGACGATCAGCAGCATCGGGATCGCCAGCACCTCGAAGGGCACGAGCAGCAGCGCGACGATCAGCCCGAGCACGAAACCTTGCCCGCGCCACTTCAGCTTGGCCAGCGCAAATGCCGCAGCGCTGTTGATGAAGATGCCAGCCACGACGCTGACCAGCGCGATGAGCCCGGAGTTCAGCAGGTAGGCGCCGATGGAGCCCTTGTCGAACACGGCGCGGTAGTTGTCGAAGGACCAGCGCGCGTCGGGAATCAATGCCGTGGGACTGCCCAGTTCGGCGAAGATGGCGTCGCCCGGTTTGAAGCCGGCACTGAACATGAACAACAAGGGGTAGGCGAAGACGATGCCCGCCAGCACCATCAGTGCCGTGTGCAGGACCGTCGCCGCCACCTGCCGCGAACCCGACGAAGCACCTGCGGCGCTCATCGGCCCACCCTCGCCATCAGCTTCTTCTGCCCCAGAGAGAGCAGCAACACGAAGACAAAGAAGACCAGTGTCATGGCCGATCCGTAGGCGATGTCCTGCTCCCGGAAGCCCGTCCGGACAGCGTGGAAGATGACGGTGCTGGTGGCGTCGCGCGGCCCGCCGCCGGTCAGCACGTCCACCTGCGTGAACAGGCCAAAGGCCATGATCGTGGTCGACACGAGCACGAAGACCAGCGTGCGCCGCAGGCCCGGCAGCGTGATGTAGATGAACTTCTGCCAACGGCTGGCGCCCATCACGTCGGCCGCCTCGTACTGGTCGATCGAGATGCCTTGCAGGCCCGACAGGAAGATCAGCATCTGAAAGCCCGCACCCTGCCAGGCCGACATGAAGGCAATCGACAGCATCGCGATGTGAGGGTCGCCCAGCCAGTCAGGCTGCGGTGCGTCGGCGCCATAGAGGGCGCGCAGAACCTGGTTCACAACGCCGACGTCAGTGTGCAGCAGCAGGCCCCAGATGGCGGCGACGACCACCATCGATGTGACCACCGGCGAGAAGAACACGGTCCGCAAGAGCACGCGGCCGCGAAAGCTGCGATTCACCCACAGCGCCATGGCCAGCGCCAGCAGGGTTTGCATTGGGACGACCAGCACGGCGAACAGGAAGGTGTTGGCCACCGAGCGCAGGAACTGCGGGTCACGCGCACCAATAAGGTAGGCCCGTTCTCCCATCGACACCCTTGCCAGGTACTGGTAGCCCTCGAACTCCTGTGGTTGCGCGCGCTTCAGGCGTCGCCACTGGCGCGATGGGATCTGTGTCTCGACCTCGTCCGCCGCGGGCGGCGCCTTGACCACCTTCAATGCGAACATGCGCGTGTAGTTGTCCAGTCCAACCCACTCCACGGGGTCGGCCTGCAGCAACTTCACGTTGGTGAAGCTGAAGGCCACCGACATCAGGAACGGCAGCAGCACAAAACCCGCAAAAAGCAGCAGGGCCGGCCCGAGCATGGTGGCCACCTCGGACCAGCGTGCGCGGCCGAGGTCCTTCGCCGAGGTCGTGGCGTCAGAAGCCATAGTTGCGGTTGCGCCGGAGGTCTTGCTGGATGGCCTCGACGGCACGGTCGAGCGCCTCGGCGGAGTCGACGCCTTCGCGTGCCTCCTTCAGGGCGCGCTCAAACGCACTGGAGATCATCGGATAGCCGGGCGTCTCCGGCCGCACCACGGCCAGTGCGCGCGCAGCGTCGAAGAACGTGCGCCCGAACGCGCCTTTGCGGTAGAGCATGGTGCTGTCGGCTGCGGCCTCGCTGGTGGGCATCAACCCGGTGGCATCGGCAAACGCGGCGATCTCCTGCGGGCTGATCAGGTGTTCGAGGAGCATCCGGGCGCCTTCGGGATGCGGGCAACTGCTGGCCACAGCCCACTGCCAGGAGCCCGCACCGATGCGGGGCTGTGCGCCGAAGGCCGGCGGCGCCAGCGCGACCAGATCGTCACCGAACTTCTGACGATAGAGTCTGGCCGTCCACGAGCCACTGTAGTGAAAGGCCGCGCGCCCGCTGGGGAACGACTGGTCGTCGAGCGGCTTGCGCGACGCGAGCCGCTCTTCGAACAGCGAGCGGAAATAGTCCACCACAGACACCGCCGCATCGCTGTTGAGCACGCCGTCGACCACCGTGAACGTCTTGCGGTCGATCAGGTCGGTGCCCGCGCTCTGCAGCCACGGCGAGAAGGCGTAGGCGAGCCACTCGCCGTTGAGCTGCATGTTCAAGTCCAGCGGGTAGGCATAGCCCTCTCGCTTCAACTTGCGAAGGATGTCTCGGAACTCGGCCGCCGTGTACGGTTGCCCGAGCGTGGCCATCCGAACGCCATGCTTTTCCAGCACGCTCTTGCGCGCGAACAGGGCCAGCGCCACGTCGAACTGGCCGACGGCGTAGAGATTCCCCTTGTAGGTGCTGCGGCCGCCGGGAATCAGTGCATCGGCACCTGCCGGCCGCAAGGGTCCTGCGAGTGCTTGGATGTGCCCGGCCCAGGCGAAGTTGGGCACGGTCGGCTGGTCCAGGTCGAGCACACAAGGCAGCTTGTGCGTCATCGCCGCCGCGACCACCGCCTGCTGGTAGGACCCCTGAGGCAGCGTTTCGGTGACGACGCGGTACTGCGACTGCTTGCGGTTGAAGCGCTCCACCGAGGCCGCGCTCGACTTCATCTCGCTGTCGTCGGTCTCGTGGCGCCAGATCTTGATGTCGACGGGCGCGCCGGCGGCCATCGACGCCGCCAGCGACATCACGATCGGCAGCACGCGCATCACGGCGTGCTGCGGCCGGCCGGGGCTGCGACTGAGGCCCGGTCTTGCACTTCGCAGCGCACACGCACGGCGCTGGCGGGCGTGTCGCTGCAGGCGAGTTCCGCCGCACGTTGGCCCATCTGCAGGTAGGGCAAGCGCACGCTGGTCAGCGGCGGGTCGGTCGCGTGGACCAGCATCGGGTGATCGTCGAATCCCAGCACCGAGACCTGTGCCGGCACAGCAATCTGGCGCTTGTGCAGGCACTGGATGATGCGTGCCGCCATCTTGTCGTTGCCGGCGACGATGGCCGTCGGCGAATGCTCGCGCAGCGCGTCGCCGACGAGCGCATCGATGGCGGCGAACTCGTCGTCGGCCTTCGCGCCTTGTGATCCCTGCACAAAAGCAGGCTCGGGAACACGGGCCGTGCGAGCCGCGTGAACATAGCCTTTGTGGCGGAGCTGCGTGGCGCGCATGTCAGGGAACAGCTCGAAGACCACGATACGGCGGTGCCCCATGGCGTAGAGAGCGGCCAGGCCGTCGCGTGCACCTTGTTCGTCATGCGGCAGCACGGTTGGGAACTCGCCTCCCGATGCATAGCAGTTGAGCAGCACCAGACGCGTGCCGGCGGCGCGCTCGAGATGCGAACGGTCAATGGGCCGATGGAAGTGCGAGGCGAAGATCAGCGCATCGACGCGGTGTTCGATCAGTTCGTCGATCAACGCCGGGATGTCTTCCTCGTTCCCGCCGCACTCGGCGATCAGGAGCCGCTTGCCGAGCTGCTTGGCGGCCGCCTGCAGGCCGACGATGAGTTCGAAGGAGTCGGGGCTGGTGGTGATGCCGTCCGAGACGACCCCGATCAGGTTGGGCTTGACGCCCTTCAGCGCCCGCGCCGCCTTGGACGGATGGAACTGCAGGTCCTGCATCGCCTGGACGATGAGCGCCGAGGTCTTCTTGGAGACGCAACTCGGGTCATTGAGGTAGCGTGACACGGTGCGTACCGACACACCCGCCGTGTCGGCGACCTCATAGATGGTGGCTGCGTCGCTCATCGGTGCTTGCTTTGTCGGTGCGACTGTCTGGGTTGGGACAATTTGTCTATCGATGGTAGTTTTAGTTGGGCCATCGATGCTTGGTGTTTTCCCGCGGTCAGGAAGGCCGCCTCTGCGGGCTGTTCACCGGCCCGGACCTTATTGTTTCCGCACAGCACCCAAGTGGATGTGATCAAAGCTGACGAAGCCGCAGCCGCCTGGCTCGTTGTCGAAGATCTGCACCTTCACCTGCTTGCCGGCGTGCGCCGCGAGATCGAGCGTGACCCAGTCGGCGTCACCCTGGATGCTCGCGCGCGCGCAACTGTTGGGCGTGTAGGTAGCGAGCACTGCGTCCGTGGTGTCCAGCACCTTCAGCCCGACCGTGCCGCTGGCGCTGCCGCCGGACATCAGGAAGTTCAGGTACGGCCGCGTGGCGTCCACGGTCACCAGCGGCGAAGTCAGCGTGCCGGTCGAGGCATCGCACCCCTTGCTGTTGCCGTTCATCTCGCAGGTGCTGACGGCCCGGGCGCCCACCCGCGCACCGCCGGACACCCCCTTCCAGGCGTCAGGGGAGGCCGGATTGGCAAAGTCGCCCGTCGCCGTCCACACGGCTGCGGTGGCCACCGCGTCGTCGAAGTCGCCGATCACCTGGGTGAAGGCGTCCGCACCCACCTGTACGTTGAAGCCCAGCCTCGACGTCGACACACTGTTCAACACCACGTCGCCACCATTCGGCCCATTTCCCGACGGGTTCCAGGCGGTGGTCGACTGGTACCAGTGGTCGGTGCTCACGAAGCCACAGCCGGCGGCTTCCTCGTCGAACAGCTGCACCTTGACGTAGGCCGTGCTCAACGCCGCCAGCCCGATGTGCGTCCAGTCGTCGTCGCTGGTGATGTTCGGTGAACCGCAACCGCCCGGCGCCGGACTGTAGGTGTGCAGCACATTGCCCAGCGTGTCCAGGACGCGCAATCCGGTGTTCGCACTGCCGCCGCTGTGCATCAGGAAGTTGAGGTAGGCGGCCGTCACTTGAAAGGCTGGTGAGGTCAGCGTCCCGACGGGCGAGTCACAGACCCCCGCCGCGTTGTTCATTTCGCAGGTGCCGATCGCCTTGTCGCCGACGCGTGCGGCTGTCGTGAAGACGGTCGTACCCTGCCAGCTCGTGTCCGTCGGGTTGGCAAACGCGCCGGTGGCCACCCAGCCGCGCTTCGTGACCATGTCGACGGCGTTCTCGAAGCTGGCTTGCGGGATGAGACCCGAGATGGCAAGCTGGCCATCGAGCGTGACCTTCATCGGATTCAGCGGCTTGGACAGCACGCCGGCGAGCGCACCCATCGGCGTGTCGGTCTGGTAGAAGTGGTCGAAGGCGACGAATCCGCAGCCGCCGGTGGCTTCGTCGTAGATCTGGATATCGACCTTGGTGCCCACCAGGCCGCTGGTGTCGAAATGGACGTAGTGCTGGTCACCCTTCAGCACCGGGTCGCCGCAGCTGTTCGGGCGGTAGTCGCCGATGATCTGCCCTGCGTAGAGGATTCGAACGCCGACCGGATTGGTGCCATTGCCGCCCGACATCAGGAAGGTGATGGAGTCCTTGGTGATGAGCACGTCCTTGATCGTGATGCTGCCCGTCGGGGCGTCGCAACCGGCACCGCCGATCTCGCAGGTGCTGACCGCCACATCACCGATGCGCGCGGCCAGGGGTGCGAGCCCCGCGTTGGCGTACTCGAGGTTGTTCCAGTTGGTCGTGGTCGCGAAGGCGCCGGTCAGCACGTAGTTGGTCGGCTGCTGCTGCATCACCGCCGGAAACTCGAAGCTCGTGATGATGTTGGCGGCCACGAAGGTCGACGCGTCGGTGGTGACGTGGGCGGAGTTCGTCGAGACCTGGCAGGTCGGGCACGCGGTCACGGTCACGGCCAGTGTCACCGTGGTGGGCGTCGAATAGGTGTCGTCGGCCTTGACCGTCACTTCGTAGACGTTGTCCTTGTTGGCATCGGCCGGCGACGCGTAGTCGGGCGGCAGTGCGAAGCGAATGGTGCCGTCGCTGGTGATCGAGAACGCGCCGGCGTCCGGACCCGACAACGAGAGGGTCACCGCGTTGCCGTCGGGGCTTGTCACCGACAGCTTGGTGACGGCCGTGGTGTACTCCTGGACGCTGATGGGCCCAGTGCTGGTTATCACCGGCGAGTGCGGCTGTGGCACGGGGCCAGGGTCCGACCCGCCGCAGGCGGCCAAGAGGGCCGCAAAGGGCACAGCCCAAAGCAACTTGTTCATCGCATGTCTCCTTGATCTTTGTGTCTGAGCCATGGAGCGCTCAGAAGAAGTACGTGTAGGTGGCGCGCAGCGTGCGCCCGAACAAGGGGCGGGCGACGCCCCGGTTCGTGGCACCGTTGGGCCCCTTCAGATCGTTGAACAGCGGATCGCCTTCCGTGAAGGACAGCTTGTTCGTGATGTTCGAGACGTGAAACTGGAACGCGGAGTTCTTGTCGAAGTCCCAGATGAAGCCACCATCGAGGTGGTAGTAGGCCGGGTACAGGGTGACGTTGACGTCCTGCGACTCCGAGTACCGGCTGCCGAAGTACGTGTACTTGGCGTAGGGCTTGAGCGGCAACCCCGTGAGCGGCTTGGTGTCGTAGGCCGCCTGCACGTTGAGCATGACGTTGGCCAGGCGACGCGGGCGGCGCCCATCCTCGCCGATGTTTTCGAAGGTGTATCCGGTGACCACGTCGTTGACGCGAAGCTCCTTGACCGTCCTGTAATTCGCGTCGACGATCTTGGGCTTCTGCAGGACCACGCTGCCTCGCAACTCCAGACCCCGAATCGCCTGGGGGCGCCAGGCGGCTTCGATCTCTGTGCCGAGGTTCTGGACGCCGCGCCTGTAGAACTCGCGAACCTCCGGGCAGGAATTGATGTTGGGCACGCCTCCAGTGACCGTGCACTCCGGAGACGTGAAGTCGCGGTAGGTGATCACGTTGTCCCGCGGGCTGAACTTGTTGTAGAAGACGGCGACCTGGGTGTCCCAGGTGTCGGCGTAATAGCGCAGGCCTGTTTCGTACTGCATGATCTTCTCGACCTTGCTGCCCGGGATGCTGGGGTCGATGCGGAATTCATTCAGGTCCTCCATGCTGGGCAGGCGGAAGGACTTGGAAACCAGCCCGTAGACGGCGAAGTTCGGCGTGAGCGAGTAGTTGCCGCCGATCGACCAGCCCGTGCCGCGCAATGAGGTGTTCAAGTAGCGCGGTGCGCCCGGGAGCGACACTTCGTTGTCCGCCGTTGTATCGTTGGCGCTGCCCGGTACGACCGAGGCCGGTGTCAGGTCCGTCGCCACCGAGCGATCGTTTCGCACCACGCTGGCCCTCTGCGTCTGGGTCCGAACACCGAAGTCGAGCTTGAGTCGGTTGTCCAGCGTCTCCCAGTGGTCCTGAAGGTAAAAGGCCTGACCCCGGACCGTGGCATCGGAAACGTAGCCGAAGAAGCCCGGCAGGATCGCACCGTCCAGGGTGAGTGACGGACCCACTGGATTGCCTGCCGCATCGACCCCGCGCAGGTTCACCAGGCGGGACTGCGCTTCAAGCGTCGATACAAGCAGCGAGGATTGGAAGTTCTGCTTGACGCTGTAGCTGGTCGAGTAGCCGCCTATCGTCAGGCCGTGTTTGCCGGCCAGTTCGAACGACTTGCCCAACTTGAAGTCGGTCGAATTGCTCTGCGCCTCGGTGTTGGCGACAAAGGGGAGCAGGAAGTCGAGGTAGGCGCTGTCCGAGACCCGGGCGCCGGTGTCCGCATAGAAGGCCGCAACACTCGTGGCCTTGGCGTACTGACTCACCAGCTGGTCCCGGCTGATGCCCGCGAATGCGGTTGCCGGATCGGCAGGAATGTTGAAGAAGCCTGCGAGCTTCGCGTACGAATACGGACTCATCGCGGGGTTGTTCGCCAGGGCCAGGGCCTGACCGAGTGCGGGGTTCACCAGATCGTTCTGGTAGCGCGCGTTGTTGAACCTTGAGGCGGTGCTCGCGTCGTTGCCGGTGAACATGGCGGTGAAGCCGCTGGTGCCGCCGGTGGTGCGCACGCCGACGTCGGCCGTCCAACCGGAGTCGAACTCGTGGCTCAGCTTGAAGGTGTAGACGCCGAAGTCGGGATGGATCCCATCGGCCATATCGATCTTGCGTTGGCCGTACTCACCGAGCATCGTCGACACGCGGTTGTAGGGCGAGCCGACGGTTCCATGCTTGAAGTCGATGCCGATCGGCCACACGGCGTTCATGTCGACCTTGATCGGATTGTCCGGTGTGCCTGGCTGCGAGAAGCCAGGCACCTGGAACGGCAGGTTCTGGAAGAACGCCGTGCGGTCGTTGATCTTCAGTGCGTGGAACTGGACTTCGGTCTTGGCGTCGTCGGTCGTGTAGACGAGGTTGCCGCGCAACTGGCCGCCCTTGTCTGCCGTGTAGCCGGTGTTGCGGATGCCTTCCGACGTGCGGTAGAAGCCACCGAGCGCGAAGGTCAGGTTCTTGCTGATCGGGCCCGACAGAAAGAAGTCGTTGCGCAGGAAGTTGTAGTCGGCGATCTCGAGCTTGTAGCCACCTTCGAACACCTGGCTCCCGGTGCGCGTGATGTGGTTGATGGTCGCGCCCAGGCCGTTCGAGTACAGGATGCCGCCAGTGCCACCCTTGACCACCTCGACCCGCTTCGTCATCAGATCGTCACGTACCGCGACATCGTTGTTCATGAACTGCACTTCCGGTTCTTCGAACCAGGGCAGTCCGTCGATGAGTTGGGGCGCATAGCGGTAGCCGCCCGTCACCGGCAGGCCGCGTACCGTGATGTTGTTGCTGGCCTCGCCGGCGGAGCTGCCTTCGGCAAAGATGCCGGGCACGTTCTGCAGCAGGTCGGCCGTGCTCATGGGTGCGAGCTTGCGGATCTCCTCGGCTGTGAACGTGTTGATGGTGTTGGTCGAATCCTTCTTGAGGGCCTTCTTGGCCACACCCGTCACGATGATCGTTTGTGACGCCGGCGTGCCCTCTACCTTTTGTTCGACAGGGGGCGCCGAAGCCGCGGCGGCCGGCGCGGCGACGGGCTGCTGCGCAAAGGCAGCCTGGACGGCCAGGGCCAGGGGAATGATCGCGAAAGGGACGGCGCCCGCCTTCGGCTTCGTGGTCTGTCTCATCGTCTGGTCTCCTTGTGTTCGTGCTTCTCGTAGCTCGTGTGTTCTGCCTTCGCCTGTGGCTCGGGCGTGTTCGGGCTCTACTGCGGTGGACGCCGCAGTGGCCACAGCTGGATGCCGGCCATGACTCCAGGTGATCCCGTCGCAGCCACCTTCACAGTGGTGCTGTCGACGCGTGAGGGGTAGCTGCGCACCGCGTAGGCCGCGGCGTCATTCACAAAGACCTCGATGACCGAGCCATCGACGATCACACGCAGGCTGCGCATGGGCCCGAAAGCGTCGGTCGCATAGTCGCCAACCAGCTGCTGTGGGCCTTCGCCGTCTTGTGCGAGCGTCGACCGGGATTTGTCCACGCTGACGCGGCCGTGGGCCGGATCGAAGCTGAGGCGGGTGACCTCCGCACCGTCATCCGATGCCAGGACGTCGATGTGCACTTGCCCGCCACCCAGCGTGGCCGTGTCGAAGTCAAGCTGCAGCTCGTAGGCGTGCAGGCCCTTCAGCAGTGTTGTGGGCTCGTTCGTCAGCGCCAGGTCGGAGCGGACGATGCGCCGCTCGCCGCGCAACGACATCAGTTCGGGTGCGGGTGCCTGGCCCAGCGTCTTCTGGTCGGGCATCAAGGTCCAGACGCGTGGGAGCCCGAAGGCATTGGCCCATCCCGCCCGCTCCTGGGCCTGCGGCGAGCGTCGCTCGTCGACGATGCCGATCGCGCGCAGGCTGCCGTCCGCGGTGCGCCCGACGGTTGGTGCGAGATGCCCGGGGACCAGGTCCAGATTCTTGGGCGTGCGAAAGAACGGCTTGAAGACGCCGCCTGACCACTCTCCGATCCAGTAGACAGCTCGTGTGGCTGGATCACCGTACTTGCTGACCCGTCCGCCGATCGGATTCACCACGAGGATCGACGCGCGCTCCGACAGCCGCTCGAAGACCGGCATCTCCCAGATCGCGGAGCCCGGGTCGAGAATGCGATAGGCCGGTTCCATGAACCGCCGCTGCCGCTGCCAACGAGCACCCTTCTCGGCGGGCTTGAGGACCAGATACTCAAGGCCACCGCCGGTTTCAAGCGCGGCGCCGATGAGCATGTGCCAGGTATCCGCTTCCTTCCACAGGAAGGGGTCGCGGAAGTCCTTGACATCGCTGGTGTTGAGAATCGACCCCAACTTGCGCCACGATCGCAATTCGGCGTCTTCGCTGACTGCCATCGCCACGCCCGGGTTGCTGGCCGCCAGCCTGTCGCCATGATTCACGCTGGTGTAGAAGGCGAAGGTCTTGCCACCGTCTGTGATGACGTGCCCGGACCAGATGCCTTTCATGTCGAAGCCGAACTTGTCTGACTGCAGTTCGGGCCGGAGTGCGTCAGGCAGGTGCTGCCAGGTGACCAGGTCGCGGCTGGACAGGTGACCCCAGTGCATCTGGGTCTTGAAGGGACCGTTCGGCGTGCGCTGGTAGAACAGGTGCCAGACCCCATCCGCGCGCAACAGGCCGTGGGGTTCGTTGGTCCAGTTCGCTGGTGGCATCGGATGGATCTGTGGCCGCAGGTAGTCGCCGGCAAATCGGCTCTGTGGCACGCGCAGGGAGGGGCCTGCATCGGGCACTCCGGCCACCGCAGGCCCCGGCAAGAGGGCCATCTGCGCGGGCGTCAGCGCTTGGGGATAGACGGCGACGAGGTCGTAGGCCGCATTCAGGCGGTTGATCGTGAACTGGAGGATCCTTGCCAGGACGGCAGGCGTGGCCAGCCTCAGTGGCCCCTGCGCCAACCTGAGGGTCATCCCCGGCGTGCCGGTGGCCGTCCCCAACAGTGCGCCGTCCTGGTAGAGGCTTACGACGCCTGTGAGCGTGTCGACGCTGACCACCAGATGGACCCACCGGCCCAGGGGAAACCGACTCGGCGCTGGCACCAGGATGACGCCCGCGGACGTGGCGATGCGAAAGCCCCAGCGCCCGTATGTGTCGATGTGGAGGTCAAAGCCTGCATCGCCGGCAGCTTGCTGCGCGATGGAAGAGGGCGAGAGTTCGTTGACCGGCACTTCCAGGTCGGAAGGGAAGCTCTCGAGGGCCACCCGCAGCGAAAGGGTGAATCCGGCGCGCGGATCCATCGCGAGCGCTGCTTCTGCGTAGCTCGAGAATCCGTCCGTCCGCCAAGCGCTGCCGGTGACACCGGGCACGACATCCGGTTGCGGGAACTGCGTCTTGATGACGACGCCTGGCGGCAGCGAACCCTGGAGCAAGCGATCAAAGTCGATGTCGACCAGCGGGGTCGGCAGTGTCTGCGCGGACGCTGCCGACATTCCCAGCCACAGCAGGCCGAGGGTCAGTCTGACCAGCGCGCGGTGGCGAACGCGTTCCCGTGACAGTCCAAAGCCACGTGGTGAGACCGAGAGGGACGAACCCTGCGCAAGGGAGAGGCGATCAATGCCGTCCATCAGCGCACCTCAGATCTTTGCCGCAGCAAACCGGGCATGAGTTGCCGGCCACGTTGCCTATCGATAGACAACTTGTGCGAAGTGCGCGGTCGATGCAACTCACGCGCCCTCTCAACAGAAATGGGCGACGCTCGCACCAAGTCATCGGTGCAAGCCGACGCCATCTCAGGAGACCTTCCAGGTGAATGACCCTTCGAGCCCAAGCAAGCAACCCACAAACACTCTTTGTTAGATGCAGTTTGTCTATCGATAGACATATAGCTAACAAGAAAGGGATGGGTGCGCGCAGTCATCTGTGAATCTAGAATGTCTATCGATGGTAACTGGCGATTGCACCTGTGTGCCTCGTATTTTCCCTAGGGCAGGAGATCCAACCATCCAAGGCGTTGGTTTTCTTTCGACACACTCGGGGCCGGTGCGCTCCATCGATGACGGCGGCATGCATCGCAACGCGCTGCCACAGCAGGCCCGAGTGCCTAGGGTTGCGAAGTCAGTCTAGGCACCGGTGTCGGTGCCGTTGATGACATACGCCTGTAGCGACCTTTTCGCCGCTATCTGATGAGCACAGCCGCTACCGTCCCGTCGGTGCCAGCGGCGTCGGCTTGCGTCCACTGCGCACGTGCAGGCGGCTGCACGATGAACGTGTTCGGGTCGATCAAATTGCGGCTTGCCTCGCGGCGCATCGCGATCGCCGGGTGGTCAGCGTTTGCGTGGCGCAACTGCCAGGTGGGGCTCGCCGGATGCCCCACGAGGAAAGTCGAAGGGTTCACGCCAGCGACTTGAGGCGGCGTGGCGACGGCCGGGTGTTGAAAAACGCCCTGGGCCAGACTTGCGAAGGACGTTGCA
>Ga0307515_10000203_pt1 | contig 145242 bp, 133 predicted proteins | sample 17_EM_MG_FD_194513 | JGI IMG/M metagenome (GOLD analysis project Ga0307515, IMG submission 194513) | Populus trichocarpa ectomycorrhiza microbial communities from riparian zone in the Pacific Northwest, United States - 17_EM | ecosystem: Host-associated > Plants > Roots > Unclassified... | reverse complement strand
AATCTGCTTTTCAAGAGTTATTAAACTGGCAACCACTTAAGTTGGTCAATTCAATTACATGTAATAGCGGTATAATTATTCTTCATTATGAAAGGGTGTAAGAACCTATGGCACACTTGCCAAAACCTCTCAATCCCAATGCGTATCCAAAGCTTTGCCAAGAGTGCCGCCCTCACAACACCAAACTGGACCGAATAGTAAGGGTTAGTATATTAGTATAAACCGAAAGTGTAGTGTAACGGTTGCCCCACCGCGACAAAGAGTCTCAACAATTCGGTGGATATATTGACAATAAAACGTTTGACTTATAACTAATGGTGGAAGAAGGGCATAGGCGTTAACAAAGTGCATAATCAATGGCGGGGCTTAGCTTAAGTTTGTAGTTCAATAGCCGGAAAAGTTAACTATTGCTACCAAAAATGTAAGAGTTCGAGCACCTCCTTCAGTATGCACAAAAAAGCCTTCAAATTTTAAAAATTTGAAGGCTTTTAATTAAGTAGGCCGGAGGGGTACCATATCGAACCTTTTTGTAACCCATTTACTGAAACTCGGACAATTTCACTTTAAAGCGCCTTTCCAAAAATCATCTAAAACGCCAACATACTTATAATAGTGATTTTAAACTAGACCACCTCATACTTACTATGGAAGATAATTTTTCAATTACCATCATCAAAAATACCGAAATATAGGTAGTCCGAAATGCCACTGCTGGCGAGATGGGGACGAATGAATCTTGGCTAATTTTGACTAAACATTCGTCTATTAACCTTTAACTACTAAAATTTATGGCTTACAGAAAAAAATGAGTATCGATGATGCAACGAAAGCAATCAAAGCATTCGAAAAACAGGAACTGGATCGCGAAATAAAAATTGAGGATCTGGCAATTGGGCATCGGTTCGACCTGCAATTTTTGAAAGACTTCATCGCAGCGGAGGAGAATCATCCTAAATCAAAAGATATTGATTCCATTAGAGTATACATCGCTCGGTCTAAGAGAAAAGATCAGACGAAAGAATTCTATGATCTGATCATGATCCCAGTCCTAAAAGACGGAAACGACATCCACACGATTTACCAGCGGGACGATAAGTCGTTGGAATTGGATACCATAATCGGAAACAGCCTACCCTGTCCGAACGTATGCCCCAACGGATTCTTTTGCTAACTTAATGTAGGATGGCCAAAAATCTATTTTGGCTATCCTTCAATCCTATACAATTGCTTCTTAAATATTGGAACATAGCTGTGTCTACAATATCTGACTTGTCAGATATTATGCCTTTAATCTTTTTCTTGATTTATGGGCTTGATAAACTCCGGATCTTACAGATTTACTTTTTGCTGAGCTTCCTGATAAAATCAACGACCGTCATCCTGGTATTCTTTTTCGGAAGTCCAAACACGCATCCATTTTATCACGTCCTCGCCGTAGTTGAGGTAACTACATTGTTTTTGTACTATAAGAAAGTGATTTCGTGGAAAGGGAACGGACCGAAGGTGATGTTGGCCTTTTTACTATTGTTCAACGTCCTAGCGTCGGTGATGCTCCAATCCTTGTGGGCATTTAATTCGATTGCCTGGAGTGTGAACACGCTTTCACTCCTATTTTTATCGATCACCTATCTCTATGTATTATATTCAAAAGCTGAAAATGTTGCACTCGAATCCCATCCTGGCTTTGTGATCAATGATCGTTCTGCTTATTGCTGGCCAGCGTATCGGTTTTAATGGTATCCGTCTTCGCTTTTCTTTTACTGAAGAGCTTATTCAAATCCGGATGAAGTAAGCTGTTGATTTTAAGCTGGGCGGAGTCAATCTTTCCGTTCACCTTACGGTCAAGGGAATCGGCATGCGACATTTTCTTTTCGGCAGTTTTTAAGGAATCGGATTGGGCACGTGCCGCAGTAAGCACGCCCAGCAGGAGGAATAATAAGGTAAGGAGGCTGGACAAAATAGTGACTTATTCTGGTTATAAATCGGTGGTTGCCAGTCAAAATATCAGCGGATTGGGACATTGTAAGCTGCTTTATCCTAAATACCCTTTTAAACAGGTAATTTAACTCTTTCTCAAAAAAGGTTTCAGTCACTGCAATACTATCAGTAATTTGTTTCCTTTTTGTTGTAAAATTTACTCTTTCGCTGTCTTGCCTGATGTCTTCAAAACATTTTTAGAACTCTTAGTTCTACACGTCGGTTCCGGGCACGGTTTTCATCGTTGTTATTAATTGCAAGGGGTTTACTCTCACCAAAACCAACTGGCCTTAGTTTTTGAATGGCAGCTCCTTTGTTCATCAAATAACTCACAACGTTCAGTGCTCTTTTTTCTGATAGTCTTTGATTATCGGTGTCATCACCGATATCATCAGTATGAGCTGAGATCTCGATATGAATTCCTGAGTTTTTATCCATCAATTCTTTTACTTTGTCCAGTTCTAAAAATGAGGAAACACCGAGTTCGTAAGAGTTGCTAGGAAAGGTGATGCAACTTAATGTAAGCTCAGCCCCTTCTGCAATAGGGGTTATTTTCATGTTGGTCACATAATTATTTTTACTGTCCGGTTGTCCCTCGCCAGCAATTATAGATGTACTTGCAAAAAAGTAACCTTTGTCACTGTCTGTAATTATCTGATAGCGGTCCCCTTTTCGTAACAATACTGTTTCATCAACGTTGGCAATGATAACTTCCTTTGTTTGTTCGTTGACAAAGGTGATTTTAAATTTTAATTTTTGGTTTGTAACAATGTTTGTTAACGTTACCGATTGATTGATTTTTTCGTGAAGTAACTCAACTGTATAAGTCATCTTAGGCTTCATTTTAAAGGGATCAAATTTCCAAGGGATGGAAATTTCAGAATACCATTGCTTGGCAACAGTAAGGGTATAATCAATGGGGGCACTGAGCGCAAGCTGGAGGGGGTAATGATCGTTTTTAACAGAATCCTTAAAGACCGATTCTTGTTCATAAAAATTTACCCAGGCAGAAACAGGTTTCCTGGTGTCTGCGTCGATAACAGTTAAATCTAGATCGTACGTTGATTTGAACAGTACATCTTTTTTTACTTCCATGTAGGTCTCTTGATTAGTGAGGTCGAATTCTATTTCCTCGGCCAAATACTCCTTGCTAACATAAGAGATTCTGTATTTTTCACCGGCTGCAAGAACCAGGCTATACTGCCCGTCTGTAGGATTACTTTGTGCAGCGAACAGTTTATTATTTTTTTCATTCCGTATTTCAATGGTTGCGTTTACGGGTTTTTTCGTTTCATTGTCTAACAGGAATCCTTGAACAGTTACGTTAATCATCTGACGGTATTCTTTTGGAATAACTATTGAGTAGATGTCTTTGAGGCTATAGAAGTAAATGATTTCTCCTGATGCGGCAATGGATGGAGATTGATCATTGTCTTCTTCATTGATAAAATCAAGCGCTAAAGGCTCTGTCCAACTTCCATCCGTTTGTTTCCTTGATTGATACAAGTCATACTTGCCCTTGCCACCGGGCCGTATAGATGAAAAAATCAATGTGTAATTGTCGGCCATGATTCTAGGATCGCGCTCACATCCCAGGTTGATGGGAGATGGCAGAACCTCGGGTTCACCCCAGACTCCAGACGGTTGTTTGTGTGAAACGTAAATGACAAAGCAATTTTCTTTGGTTTTACGATCATAAGGATTGTCAGCATTAACTCGAATAAAATACAGGGAATTTCCATCGGCAGAAATGGAAGGAAAGCCTTCATAGGCTTCATCGGTATTGATTGGCGCTCCGATACTCTTAGGCTCACTCCACATTTGATTGGTACCCAGTCTAACAGAGTAAAATATGTCTTCTGACTTAGTGACATTTTCGATAAAGGCAGTATAATAGAGTGTGTTCCCATCATAACTCAAGCATGGTCCTGCAAGAAAATGACACTTTTCATTGATAGAGGTTAGTGGAAAGGGTACAGCCCAGTTTCCCGATTCGTTCATTTTTGATTGGAATAGTTCCCATCGGTTATCTTTGCCAACGCTTGATTCGAATATCATAGTTCGTCCATCAGCGCTCACAGTAGGAGAAAATTCCGTTTGATGTTTGCTACTTATGCCATTAACAATTTTTCTTGTAAGCTGCGTTTCATTTTGTGCTGAGCTATTTATCCAACACGTGAAGAGAAGTAAAAAAGTACTAGCAAATGTCATTATTTTCATAAAGCTGGATTTTGTTAATTATTACCCATCAATACGAATCCCCCCCAGAAATATGGTGAGGAGTATTTATTTTTCATTTCGAGTTGTGCATTCCGAAAAGCTGATAATTTTTCGTGAGTCTTTTCCCACTGCGAGTAAAATTCAATCATCATTTCACGTGTAGCTGTATCTTCAACTTTCCACAAACTCATAATCAAGCTTCTCGCCCCTGCTACCATAAACGAACGTTGTAGTCCATAGACCCCTTCGCCATTGCGGATCTCACCTGCGCTTGTTTCACAGGCAGAAAGTACAACCAACTCAGTTTGATGTAAGTTCAAGTTCATGACCTCGTAGGCAGTAAGGATTCCATCTTCAGTGACTTTTTTTCCCTGCATTTTTTCTGTCAAATATTTTTCGGCTCCAGCCATAATTAGTCCAGCCTGGAGTAATGGATTTCTTTTCGAATGAATCGGGTCCATTCCCATCTTTACTGGAGCCGTTTCATCCAACGTGGGTAAGAAGAATCCATGGGTAGCAATATGTAAAATTCTGACATCTTCAATTTCTTTTATGGCAGTTTCTGAAGCATTGGCAGCCAATAAAACTTTTGTAGTCCAGGACGTAGCCAACAATATTTTGTTAATCTGAGTTACTTCTTCTTGTGTTCCTGGTAATTCCGGAATCCCATCTCCGATAATAGATGCCAGTGAAAAATTATTAGCAACTATAGCGTTTGCTTTTAATCCAAGCTTGTAATCGGGATACCCAACCAATACGGCGTTGCGACTGTAGTGTTGTTGATTTGTTGATGTCAGTTCTTTCAAATTGCTTAGGAGCCGAATATTGTGCCGATCAATCACATATTGATTTGCCTCTGTGTCATATAGCGTTAATAGGTTTATTTTATTATAAATGCCATCGGGTGATACATAGATGGTTTTACTTTCTTTCAGGTATGACTCAAATTGTTTCCAATAGATTTTGTATGAGCGCTCATTGGTCTTTTGAAACTGAATGGCATTGTAGTAAAAATTGAACTCGCGGCCTTCCATTTGTTGGCCGTTAGGAAGAATTACTATAATTGGTTCGGGTACCTCTGGCTTCAGGATTAGGGCAGCATATATTATGGAATCATTTTTAAGATTCAATCGAAGCCGTATTATTTCTACGGCAGCTTCGTCCGGTTTAAGCCGGCTCTTTACTTGTTTCCAATCGGTAGTCTGATGCTGAATATTTTTAGAGAATAGTTCGGATTGAATGGAGAGCGACTTTTCAAGTTTGTTAGCAGTTTGTTGTAACGAGTCGATTTTAACCTTACTCTGTTCTCTTTCTTCTTGCGGAACGTTGTAGAGTTCGCCCAACTCTTCCTTCACATGCAGCCAATCGTTGAATTGTTGTTTCAAAGGTATATTGTTGCTTGATAGAATCTGATTGCGCATCATCGTGGATGAGTTTATGAGTAGGGCTTTTGTGGCAAGTCGGAAATTATAAAGCTGCCTTACTAATTCTTTATTCTGATCAACATTCACAATGACAAAGTCTAAGTAGGCCTGAACTATCTTGTTCAATTTATTGGAGAAGGCTGTTTTTTCATTTTCGCTCATGGCCGGAAACAATTCGTTTATTTGCTTCAGGTAAAATGAAGAAGCATGTTGAAATAATGGAAGTCCCAGCTTTACAAGTCCTAAGTGCTGATAAAGCACAGCAAGATTATATTCATTGAAAACATAATCGGGGTGTTCCTTCCCTAATTTAACTTCTCTGATTTTTAATGATTGTTCTAAAAATTTCCGTGCTTTGGTAAAATCGTTTAACTCGTGGTAAACGGTGCCCAAGTTGGCAAGTTTGGTAGCGTAGGGCAAACTTTCTGCCCCAGAATTTTCTTGATCAATACTAAGTGCTTGCTGATAGAGTTCCAATGCTTGTGTTAGGTGATTCATCTTTTGGCATACGGCCGCAAAATTTTGTAACGAAATAGCATAGTCCGGGTGATGCTCGCCAAGGCGTTGCTTATCTTTTATGGTCACTTCTTCCAAGATTTTTTTAGCTTCTTCATAGTTCAGTGTTTCTTCATAAATGGTTGCAAGATTTTGCCGAATGCTTACATATAAAGTACTAGACGGGTCAGTCATCGTTAACGCTTCCTTACAGATACTCTCTGCCTGGAGATAATTTCCAAGTTGTATATAAAGAATAGCTAAGGAGTTATATACCTGCGTTTTTGGCTCACTGGGAGCAGTAGAAAGTTTTTTGTATTGATCGAGTGATGATAAATAGCTCTTCTCAGCCTCAACGTAATGGCCAAGCCGTTGGTGGAAGCGAGCGATTTGGTAGAAATTATTGGCAATGAGCGAGGGCGGTAAAGATTGATTGAAGGCACCGGAAGACAACATCGACAGGGCGTTGCCCCAGTCTCCATTTTCTCCGATTGCCTCAGCAAGAAGAATCTGGTAACGGTTTTTAGATTGAACTTCGTGAATAGTCGAGAGTACTTTGTTCAATACAGTAATGGCCCGATTGTATTGTTGACCTTGAATTAGGGCCTGGCAATACGCTATCATTGCCTCATCATAGCTACTTCGTTTATCTTCTGTTGGAGCTGGTAAAGAAGCAATTGGATCTAATAATTTGATGGCAACATCTTCCTGATTGCAATTCATAAGTTTTCGCCCAACTTCAGCCACATATTTAAACCCTGTTTGGCCGGGCAGTTGATTAAAGTTGGCAGTAGCTTTTTGATAAGCTTCAATTGCGGCTTTCATGTTTTTTTGGCTAACAGCTAAATCACCCAATGCAAACTGAAGATATGTTATTGCAGCACTTGGTGATTTGTAAAGATTATTGGCAATTTCTTTAGCGTGCAGAAGTTCTGCTGAAGCTTCTTGTATTTTTTTTTGCATGAGTAAGACATTTCCATAATTTAGATAGACCGAAAAGCTAGTATTATTCTCCAGATGATTGGCCTGCGCCAGTTGAGCTGCTTCCAGATATCGAATAGCTGATTTATCTAATTCATTTCGATTTTGATAATCCACTGCTGTATTGAGTAATTGCTGTAATTTAGTATTGATCGCTTCACTTTCTTTTGATGGAGAGTTGGTCCTTGCCATCGCAATCTGGGCAAGTGCTTTATGTGCAAGGTCAAATTCTGGTATGTCTTTGTTTTGATTTTGTTTTAATAAGGAAAGGAACTCGCGATAATTTTTTTCAGCAGAATCAGTTCGCCCTTCTTTTCTATCAATTTCAGCCAACATAAAAAGTGTATTTAGATAGTCGTCACTGGCTTCTGGAAAACTTTTTAGTTGAGCAAGGCTTTGGTTCAGGGCTTCCTTAGCTTCTTGCATTTTTCCATTCACTGCAAGCAACTGGGCATAGAAGAAATGGAGTGAAGCAAAGTTTTGACTGGTTTCTCCATAACTTTCTTTGGCGGATATTAAGGCAGTAAGACAAGTTTCTTCAGCCTCTTTTAAAAGCCCTTTCATTTGTAAAAGGATAGCTTTTTTTCTAATGGCTTCTGTGTAAGCCTGGCTTTTAGTTCCTTCCGTTTGTTCGAAGAGTGAAATCTCTTCGAGCGAATAGGAAAGCCCTTCATCAGGGTTAGAACTTTCTATAAAAATGTTGGTAATCAGTTGAACGCAATATGCCTGGGAATGAAGGTCTGTAGCTTTGGAAAGAGCATGCGCTTTTTTGGCGTCGCCTAGGGAAGCTTCGTATTGTTGAGCTTGATATTGATTTACCGCTTTGTCATATAGACCTTTCCAATCCTGGCTCAAACAGGTTAGAGTTGATGTAATGTCAAATAGAAAAAACAGAAATAAAAAAAATCTAATTTTCGTCATTCGGTTTTCTGAAGATTAACAATATAAATAATTTTCCGATGATAACAGAGTAAAATGCGGTGAGGTTTTTTCGATGAAGTTTATTATTTTTAAAATAGACTTGTGCTGTGATAAAAAGACATTTGTACAATGAAAAAAATAGGATTTTTAGATCTTGTGACTGTTGTATTATCGATTTATGTTTTGATATCATTACTCTTTGATAGTTTTTTTAAATTACCAAATGAAGTTTCGAGATTGCTTTATATAATTGATGATATTATTTGTTTTGTGTTTTTGTATGATTTTGCATACAGGTTTTGGAAAGCTCCATCTAAATTAAAGTTTATGAAATGGGGATGGATTGATTTGATTTCAAGTATTCCGACATTTGAATACCTACGATATGGCAGAGTGGTTAGGTTGATTAGATTGTTCCGAGTGCTAAGAGCGTTTCGATCAGTAAAGTATTTGACTACACATATTTTTAATACAAAAACACAAGGAGCCTTTTCCACCGTCTTCTTAATAGCAATGTTAATGATGATTTTTGGGTCGATTGCGATTTTACAAGTAGAAACATCTACTGAAAGCAACATAAAAACAGCAGAGGATTCTATTTGGTGGGCGTTTACTATAACTTCAGTTGGATATGGTGATAAATATCCTGTAACAACTGAAGGTCGGATTATTGCAGGATTTTTAATGATAGCTGGACTTAGTCTATTTGGTACCTTTTCGGGATTTGTAGCTTCATGGTTTATGGAGGATAGGTTGAATAAAATGGAGGAACATATAGAAGAACATATGGACCATATGGGAGAACATAAAAAATAAAAACTGATCGCTTAATAAATAAGAGCTTTGCGTAGACCCGTACTGAAATCTTCAGTCCCAAATAAGAGTAAGATAGAGTTTATTGGATTGAATGAATTAGGGTATTTTTTAAGGGACTGATTATGTATTTTTTAAGTAAATCAATACCTCGCCTAGATAAGACCTTCAAAGCTCTACAATGTTGCTATTTCAAAATTATCCACATCTGTATTCTTACTCGATCGCTTAAGAATTATTAACCAAGATAGTACCTCAATGTATTATCCACGGAAGTATTTCTGAGTCTCTGAGCTCATTGAAAAGGGTGTTGTATTTGCCTCTGAATTAGCGAATTGCTGGATTAATGGTGACTATGAAGAGCGGCAGATGGTGCAAGGTATTCTCTTTCCGGAAGGTATTTTCTATGATAAGGAAAATGATGCTTATCGAACCTCTGGAATGAATGAAGTGATTGGATTAATCGCTGAGTTATCAGGAGCTTATCAAAAAGAACCATATCGAACCTATTTATTCAAGATTTACACAAATTCGCGCATCTCCAGAGTTCTATATTAAAAGTGACAGACCAAAATTCAACAGATGCCTAAATAAAAAAACAATAGCAGCGGTTTCTATTGTTTCGTCACTATTTTCCTCAAAGCGAAGGATGCTTCTGGATAAATTATCCCTACCCGAATGTAGCGGGCGGTAATTACATAAATAGTAATGAGTCAATTGTACCATACTGACATATTGTGGTTGTCAAAGATCGTTTGTTGAAAGTAAATCACAACTGATCTAAAATGCAATAAATGATATTGGGTAAATGTCATTAGTTTATCTCACTTCCAAGCTTTTCAGGATGGAGTGTCTCATTGAGACATCAATAGATTTGATTTAAGGGTGAAAAAGGGTACATTCTATTATCTTATAAAAATTACCTCACACTATCATGAAAGAAAAGCAAAACCGTATTCTTTCCATTTCAGCCTCCATTATTGTTCTGCTTTTAGGTATCCTCGTGATCATCGGTTGGTTGACACATAATGATTTCCTGAGGTCAATCGTTCCTGGAGCTGTTAAAATGAAATTTAATGTAGCGCTAAATTTCATACTCGCCTCAATCATTTTGTTGCTCTATCATTTCAAGAAGGAGAACAAAATACAACAACTCGTTTCCGTCTTATTTTGCTTAATTATTTCGTTGACTGGATTACTTACACTAATCGAATACATTTTTGGCTTGAACCTTGGCATTGACGAATTTATTGTGGAGGATGAACTTCCAACAACAGCCATATATTATGCGGGACGTATGTCTCCCATATCAGCACTAAATTTTTCACAAATCGGCATCGGCCTGCTTTTAATGAACAGAGAAAAGTCAGCGATCTACCAACTCTTTTACTTGTTTGAAATTGCTTTTGTTGCATTGCTGATGCTGATCAGCTTCAACTTTGTTACTGATATTCCCACTTTTTTCCGTCTGGCAATTCATGTAGCCATTGGATTCATTGCTCTTCCTGTTGCAATCTTTTTTGCCCAACCCATGTTACAAAAAAAGGTCAATTTTGAATACCTGATGCTGACAGGGTTCATAGCTGTTATCCTTCTCACTCTGGTGATCAGCATATATTCTTTCTACTATAATACTGAGTTGGTCAGGTCAACCCGTTTGGTAGAACATACTAATAATGTACTAAATGAGTCTGAAAAGATTTTGTCTCTTGCGAAAGATATTGAAAGCGGTGGCAGGGGATATATCATTACAGGCGATTCAGTCTATCTGGAGCATTTTACAATTGCGAAAAATAGCATCTTCAGTCATGTTAATACAATCAGAGAACTGACGAAAGATAACCCTGCGCAACAGGTGAGAATAGATTCTTTGCCAAAGGAGGTCAACAGTCGAATTGATTTTTCAGAGAAACTTGTTCGAATTCGAAATGAAAAAGGATTTGAAGCTGCCAATCAAATGCTAATAACCCTGAAAGGCCAACGCTATACGGATTCGATCAGAAAACTGACATTTGAAATACAACAGCAAGAAAACGATTTATTAGTTCAAAGAAAGAAGCAGAACAACGAAAGTATTTCAGCTTATAACTACGCTTTTCGTATCCTGCTCATAAGCCTGGTTGTTTTGCTGTTCTCTATCTTTTTTGTCATGCGTTACAATTTCATGAAACGCAGAAAAGCGGAAGAACAAAGCAAAGAAAGGGAAGAGCAAATACAGACCATATTCAGGGCGGCTCCGGATGCCGTTATTGCAATGGATGGCGATGGACGAATTGTTAGATGGAACCCCAAAGCAGAAGTTCTTTTTGGATGGACTGAGGAAGAAGTAATTGGCCGGTCGCTGAGCGACACCGTTATCCCGCATCGCTATCGTGATGCACACAGAAAAGGACTACTCCATTTTGTCCGTTCCGGAGAAGGACCCGTACTAAACAAAACCATTGAAATACAAGCACTCAACAGGAAGGATATTGAATTTGATATTTCACTAAGTATTTCTCCAGCAATAGTTAAAGGACAGCACCTGTTCATTGGCTTTATTCAGGATATTACTGAGCGAAAAAAAATAGAAGACCAATTAAAAAAAAGCAATGCACTTTTCTCCAGCCTCTTTGAACATAATCCAGCCTCGATGGTCATTTCTCGTCTCAGCGATGCTAAGATATTACGCGTTAACGAAGCGTTCCTTTCCTCCTTCAAATTTTCAAGTAGTGAAGAAGTGCTTGGCAAAACAGCCAGAGAATTAAACATAGTTGCTCAGCCTGAACAAAGAGAAGAACTTACTCAACTCCTCAAAGAGAATAAGATAGTTAAAGATTTTGAAATTAAGACCTATACCCGGCAAGGTAAAGTATTTTGGATATCCACCTCTATCCTTGTTATTGAAATTGAAAACACACCTTGTCTTTTTTCCAGTTCCATCGACATCAGCAACCGCAAGAACATTGAAGCACAAATTCAAAAGCAGAATCAGGACATTCAGGCCTTCATCGATAGTATGTCTACCCTTTGTGCCAAAGTTTCTACAGATGGAAAAATACTTCTGGTAAATAAAACCGCCTTGCTGGGAACCGGGTTATCGATGGAAGAATTGCTAAGCACCAATTTCGTAGAGGGAGGCTGGTGGACATTTAACGTTGATGTACATTCCCGTATGCGTGAAGCCTTTAAAAAAGCATGCTCCGGTACTGTGATTAATTACGATGAAAACATCTTTGTTTTCGGCCAGGTTCTTACAGTAAACTTTAGTTTGACACCGATCTTTGGGTTGGGTGGACTGGTCGATTACATCGTTGCAGAAGGGAGGGATATTAGTTACCTCAAAGTAACAGAAGCCAAGTTATTGCAACAGTCCAATCAACTTGAAACAGTCAATAAAGAGTTAGAAGCGTTTAGCTATTCTGTTTCGCATGATCTACGGGCACCACTCCGGGCTATTCATGGTTACACAAAGATCTTGTCAGAAGATTATATAAACAGCCTGGATGATGAGGCGAAAGAAATGATGAACTCCGTCTTAGATAATGCAAAAAAAATGGGGCAATTGATTGATGATTTGTTAGCGTTTTCGAAAATGGGCAGGAAAGAGCTCCAGATAACTACTGTTGATATGACTGATATCGCTAACGTAGTGCTTCAGGATCTAAAAAAGTCGTTGCCTTCTCTAAAGGCAACGTTTACTATTCATGCCTTATTGCCTGCAAAGACGGATAAGAGTCTGATCCGTCAGGTCTTTTTCAATTTAATTTCGAATGCTATAAAATATTCAGACGGCAACCCCCATCCCAAAGTGGAGATCAGCTCCATTTCTGAAAAGGAAGAAATAGTTTATTGCGTTAAAGACAACGGTGTTGGGTTTGATATGAAATATTCTAATAAACTTTTCGGAGTATTTCAGCGCCTGCACAGCGATGCTGAGTTTGAGGGCACAGGTGTAGGGCTTGCGCTCGTTAAACGAATTATCAGCAAGCACGGGGGAAAGGTTTGGGCAGAAGCAGAATTGGGGAAAGGCGCAACGTTTTATTTTTCATTAAATAAAAATGGATTTGGAAGCACTTAAAAACTCATGCACTATGGATAATCACGAAGTGGAAATTTTATTAATTGAAGACAACCTTGATGATGCCAGGCTGGCAATCAGGGCATTGAAGAAACAAAATCTTGCCAATAAACTGGTTCATCTAAAAGATGGAGTCGAGGCACTCGACTTTATTTTTGCGACTGGAGCCTTTGAAGGCCGGGAGATTCAGAAAACGCCTAAAGTCATTTTGCTTGATTTAAAAATGCCCAGAGTAAACGGACTGGAAGTACTTCAGAAAGTCAAATCTGATCCACGAACGAAGTATATACCGGTTGTGATCTTAACTTCATCGCTCGAAGATCCGGATATTAAAAAATCGTATGAGTTGGGAGCCAACAGTTATATCGTTAAACCGGTTGAGTTTGATAATTTTTCAAAAACAGTAGCAGACTTGGGTCTATACTGGATGCTCATGAATCAACCGTCACAGTAATAGTTGCGATTTGCTTTCGACAAACGATCTTTGACAACTTGGTGCCGAGTTCCCATGTCTCGTTGTTAAAGATCGATTGTCGAAAGTAAATCACAACGTTTAAGTAATTTGATTTTCTCAATCTTAGCATCAACGTATTGGTGGATAATCTTAGCCATCAAAATTATCAAGCTTCGTTCAAATGAATACAGGTTATAAATTAATTGGAAGACTTAGCCTTTTTCTTCAAAGGAAACTCAAATCCAAAACGAACATTCAATCGATTAAGATAGGGGCTTTCTCTCTTCGGGTCGTAAATGTTGTACATAAACTGAACGTTGCCCAGCACACCTGCGCCCAGTCCGAAGTCCTTTCGGAGGCCTATCATGTAACTCCATACATATTTGCGTTCCTTCACATCGGGCTGTGCATAAACTAACGGAACGTATGCGCTCATCCTTTCCACATCTGCACGTATAGATAAACCCTTACGGATAGAGAATTCTGTAAAGCTTCTAAAACCAGAAATACGTTCTTCACGCTTGTACTTTCCTGACTGATCGATCACTACCCTGTAATTATAGCCGAGCCCGGTGGAAAGAATGCTCCTTACTTTGAATCGAAGTGTCGGGTTCAGATCGATTAGCCACATATTTCCCTTCTGAACCTGGAGCGTCACGCCTGGAACGAATCGTTCGATGAAAGGAGGACGCCTTGATTTGACCGGCCTCTTCGGGAGCCCCTTCACCATTCCTGCCATTGCCCCTCCCTGTTTTTGATAAACAGAAATTTTATCTACTGCCTGCATCATTTTGGTGTTTTGTGTAATAATCTGCTGTACGACTTCTTCCCTCGCCTTCGCCATGGTTTGCTTTTTGAATGCTTCCTTGTTCTGTAATGCTTTCAATTTTTCCTTTTCCTGATCCAATCCCTTCAACTGTTCCTGTGCTCCACTGATTTCTTTTGAAGGTAGTTTTTCCATCACATCCTTCTTTACTTCATCTGCCTTCTCAAAATCTCCCTTCTTAATATTTTCAATGTCTTTCGAATATCCCTGTACTTTATCGGTAGCCGCATTCGCTTTTGTACTCTGACCTTTGATTTCCTTCACCTGCCTGGAATCTGTCACTCCATCCATTTTGTCATGTACCTTAGTATCCAACTCCTGTTTCAGCTTATTGCCTTCCTCTTTTTTCTCCTTTAATGGATTACCAATGTCATTTTTCACCTTGTCCAAATGCAATTCGTTTTTCTTAAGAAGATCATCTGTAGCACCTTTCATTTTTCCTGCCACAGAATCATTCATATCGGTGAGCGGAAGATCTTTCGTTACTGAAGTGTTGAGTGACACTGGCCCCGGCGTGCCGACACCCGATAAAGCTACATCCGAGGGCAAGTCACTCTTTCCCATCGCTTCGTTCGATAGTTTACTGAGTCCCGCATTGGTCTTTTTGTTGATGTCTTGTATCGGAGCATTTAGCTTTTTACCTACCTCTGCTACTGGCTCATTCATTTTACCGCTAATCTTAGACTCAGCACCTGTTATCTTCGAGTCTATCAATTTTACTTCCTTATTGGCTTCTGATGATCCAATCTTTGAAAGACTATCCGTTGATATGTGATTTTTCGATGAATGTGTAGCACTTAACGAGTCAGTCTCATGCGTGCTTGCTATAGTGGTATCTGTCTTTTCCTTTTCTGTAAGACGCTGTTCTCTTTTTTGTTTAAGATGATCAGCGATTTTATGAAGATCAGGATTTAGTAAATCATTGGTCGCCTTATCAGGAAAATGAGAGATCTGCTCTGCCTTTTTTCTCAGATTTTTAGGTGACGGTATACTTGCAACACTATCATTTTTTATACTCTTATCTGATGGTGTATTAGTTAATGGTGTGTTCAGCGAATCAGAAAGGATATGGTTAGTATCTGCCTTCTTTTTCTCAGCTCGTTTCTTTTCCCTGTTCTTTTCCCATTTTAAAGCCAGCTTTTTAATGTCCGGCTTCATGGCATTATTCATAGCAGACTGAACCGAATCAATTTTTGAATTGGCTTTATGACTGGCGGAATCTACTTTGCTCCATTTGGGCTCCTGCTTTTGAAGAATAGTCAGTGAATCACGCTGATGAATTTTCGTTGTATCCTGTTGTTGACTGTGTACTGAAAAAGAAATCAGCATCATAAAAGGCATTACAACATAGACCGGCATCAAGAATACTGTGCTACTCTTAAAATATAATCCTGGCCACTTGTTGCTGCTGGTTGATTTCATTTTTATTTATGATCGCAATTCGTTTAGCTAGTGACTCTTTAGGAAAATATATTCAATTAGTATTTCTGAATCGGTAGAACTTATTATCGCCCTTGCTTAACCGAATTGTTACGTGGTTATTCTTATAGGCATATAAGGGATAAGTGATGTTCCGTTCTTTATAATTTTTCAAGAACAACGTTCCGGGATTTCTTATTCAAATAGATAAGATACCCGCCATCGAGAGAGCTGATGACACTTGATCCGCCTATAGCGGTATCTTTACTGATCTTGTTTAATCGTCTGCTTGCGCGATTGAAACTTCCATGTTCTTTATAATTAAGGGCAGAAGGAACAGAATAATCTTTGTTATTCAGGTATCCATAAAAATGAGCTTTCTCGGGTGGTGTTGTTTTAGGTCCAAAAATACCAGCTCCTGTTGTTGTCGCTATTGTCGCACCACCCGGCGTTAATGGCATTGATTGGGAGCTAACCGTTATTATTTCAGGAAGCACACATCTGCCAATCAGCAGGCGATTGTTTACTGAGTCTGCTTTGCTAACAATGATCACGGGCACTCCTTTATTTAACCTTCGAAGGATTTCTTCTGCGATTGCTTTATCGCTCCACTTTCCCTGCCATTCTTTGTCCCAATTCTTATCATCATCAATCAGATCGGATGCTTTAAACGCTACCGGTACGCCTTTTAAATACCGATGTTCGCTCACCTTTTCCAAAGAAGGAAAATCATAAATATTTAAACCTAATATGATCCGATCAATACCTAACACATAGAGTTTGTCCTTAAAGAGAAAGCTGTTATGTTCCGTCTTGTTGTCATAGGGTAAAACCAGATTTTCTATAGCTATCAGGTTCTCGGCTAAATTCAGCGCGATGATTTTTGTTTCCGCTACTTCTTTGCTTTCCCAGCTATCAGAAATCAATATTATATTCCCATTTTGAAAGTAAACCTTATTCTGATTCGTTGCGCTATCCAACGAAGTCTCCTGTTCATCGGAAATGAAACTAAACTTTTTCTTCTTGAAATATTTCACTAAGTCTTTATCTTCAATAGCAAATTCATTCATCAGGAAAAGGCTATCTCCTGCCACTTTACTTACCTGAAGCTTTTCATCTTTTTTATCGAACGTTAAAACAAAGAAATTCTTCTCTTTGTAAGCAACACCAACATAATGGAGATCATCGGTTATTTTTTTATAGTGTTCAAATTTTTTCCTTTCTTTTGAGAATGAAACGGAATGAATGCCGTTTTTACCGTTCCATGTAAAATAAAATCTGATTTCGTCACCGTTAAAAGTTGAACCCAATAAAACAATATCTCCTAAAGTTTTGAACGAATCGACCATATTACCCAACGGAGAGATCATGTAAAAATAGGCTGACGATTGTGCCTCGGTCTTAATAAAAAAGTAATCGTCAAACTTTGTTCCTGTTATTTTCTCCGCTTTAGCATATGCTACTTCAAAAACAGAAATATCCTTCTGTGCGAATAGCGGAAGGGAAGCGATCATCAAGAGGATTGATATATATAATTTATTCATGAGGCAAACAATACTTCCTTCACACTTTGTTTATTGCATTAGTCAACACTTTTTCCTAAGCATTAATTACTATAGTTTCATTAAATAAGAAGTTTGCAGTTCAAGAACATCTGCAAAGGCAAGCCGCTTATTATGAGTATCCTTTTTATTTTATAAAGGATTTTTTTTAAGGAGCCTTTTTTCTCGTTAGTACAAATACTACTGAACCGGCTATATTAGATTCACTAAAATCAAGATTATCCTCTTTAAAGAGATTATATCTAATTGTATCCGATTTCGGCAACTCTTTAATAGTCCCAAAACATTGTCCTCCACAGCAGCATCCAAGCGCTTCCTGATCGCTAAACGCAGACATTCTATTATTAATAATATGTAATCTTTTTTCCTCGTCTTCCTTCAGTGACGTTAAGATTACTATCCCAAAACCATCATTTTCGGGAATAGTAGTCCAATACCAAGTTCCCCTTCTAAAAGTTTTCTCGATCCACGCCTCTTTTACAATAAACTTTATAGAATCATTAAACTTATTAAATGAAATCAATTTTAAGTCACAGATATAAACACCTCGTTCTATTGACTCTGCTTTAGACTCTGAAGAAGATGTATTTCCTCCGCCATGTATCAAATCGAAGCGAAACGTTTTAAAAAACGATTGCAGTACTGCCCATACAACGACAATAAAAATTAAACCTATAATTACCTTATACATACTTTACTTAATAATTAATCCGGGAGAAAGAGGTCCAACTTCAATTTTTCCTTCAGGAAGTCTTTCTTGAGAGAGTTGAAAAACATCGCTAGGATAAAAACCCTTGAAGAATTCATAATCTAAACCCTTATTACTTTCAAAATACCACTTAACCATTTCAAATGTATCATTTGGCGCATACATCTCGCTATAAATAGGAGGAAGTAGTCCCTGTTCCACTAAAGGCCTCACACAATTTTGAACACAGTTACTCGTAATAACATGATAATTTTCCAATGCACCACTCTGTGCTGAATTAATTATTTTTTTATCGGCTTCTTCACTTGTATAAATATAGAGGCCAAAATGATATTCACTTTTCCCTTGATGTTCATTATCCTTATTAAATTTAGAATTTAAAAAGCTTTGTAGCGTAGGGAAGGTTGGTGATTGCAATGCGCGTATTGTTGATTGATTTGGTTTTCCATAAGCACCACCCAAACCGTCTGTCCCATCTTTTGAAATGTAAGTCCAGCCAGTGTCATTGTTGCCAACTAATAAGGCAGCATGTCCGAAGCCCATTGCGCCTTGCGGGGCACTTAACAAGATTACATCTCTTCCATCTGAATCGAAACCGTTTATTGGATTATTGCCCATTCCGATATAAGGAGAATAAAATTGCCTTTTCGGATCAATCGAAAACCACCTTCCTATGATTGGATCGTAGTTTCTAACTTCAAAATGATTCCAACCGGTCTCCTCATCTTTCTCTGCAAATTGCCCCTGATAACCGAAGCGATGTTTCTCCCTGGTAATTCTCCGATCATTAATCTCCAAACCAAATGGATAATAATCTGAGCCTCCAACAATATCCGAATAGTGATGCACTACTTTCAGGTCATCAAAGAACACTTCCATGTTCTGCGGGCTTTGATTGGAAACATAGATATAGATGAATCCTTCTTTATCTATGGTTATGTCATTTAAATTTAATGCTTGATATCCATTGGCAGCCGAAGTGCCGGCTTGTGCCTGATCGAATAACACCGGCACCATATCCCTGTCATAAACAACGTAGGTTAGAAACGCGAGCGGCAAACCATCGTCTGCATTTGCAAGGGCGGAAAAGACTCCATTAGGGCTTTCGTCAATACCATGAAAGATATTCACTCCGTCAACCACCGATACCGGGGCACCGAAGGATTGTGCCAGGTAGGCAGCCATGCCCGTAATGGGTGAGTTATTAACTCCTCCATCAAAGTTGGTATAACGTACAAACACTTCGGCATCCAGTTTATCTCCGGGATGCACCGGTAAGAGTATTCCACCGCCAATCGGATTTGTGGGGTTATCCATTCCGTTGTTAATGCGGATTACCTTGTTAGGTGTTGGAATGGATGTGCTCTCGTTATCTTCGGCTATCACGACTGTGGTAGGTGTGTGATTCATCCCAGTGGAAATCGTTAAGGGAGTAATACCAATGAAGTCTGTCTCTTTATCCGCCCGCTCGCTCTCCATAGTAGCCAGGTAGGTGGCGGTCACATCTTTACCAATCACTGCCCTCACATTGCCCAGGTGGTCCATCAGCTCATAGAAGGTAAGATCATACTGCGGTTTATACAAGCCGATCCGTCCACTGCCGTAAACAGGTACTTCTGTCGGTGCCGCTACAAGCTGGTCGGTGAGGTTATCTTCATAGGTGCTCACCATATTGCCGCTGGCATCGCGCACGTACCAGGTCTTTAGTTTGGCAGTTCCGTTTTCATAACTGGTATTGCTCAGGCGAAAGCCACGGTCGTCATAGGTGTAGGTGGTGACCAGATGATCATCCTGATCACGTACTTCCGTTACCTTACCTGTTACATCATACTGGGTGATTAACTTCTTATTCGCTTCCACATCTTCCTGCTGCGTCATCTGGCCGATGGCATTGTAAGAATACAGACGCAGGTTCGCTGGCGATGTGCCTGTGGTGGTAATTTTTTCAAGCTTGTTGGTATGCGCACTGTACGCATAATTAAAATCCGCCAGGTTTACTCCCAGTTTGTTCTTTCGGTTCAGGGAGAGGATGTTTCCATTATCATCATAGCCTCCGATGGATTCCAGGTAGGGGTTGGCAATGCCCGGCAGGGTGGTTAACCAGCGGGCATCCTGCATCTGCTGGCGGGCATCATACCGATAGGCATAACCTGCCGGCACGTTCCCCTGTATGGGGGAGTGCCAGCGGTTGGCTTTAATCAGGCCGGTAAACTGATCTGCTGTACCGGATGGGGTGGCAGCCGATGAGGGTACAAATGAATTGCTCAGGTAATCGCCACTGTAGTAATCCAGCGTCATCCCAAATACATCCGCACGCATGGCGGAAGTACCCTGGCCATCTTTACCCGGATCATTCGCCAGTACGGCATCGTTAATACTCTTGAGTGCACCATCAGCCGTGTACACATAATCAATCCCCTGTACATTACCAGCATACTCTACCCGTTTTAGCGGGCCGTGGATATAATAGTAGTAGGTAGCCTGTAGCGTTAATACATTACTGTTAGTGAGTTCTCCTTCCTTGTTATAATCCAGCAGCGAAGTGGTGGTATAAGCTTTGGAGAGCCTTCCATTATAGTCGTAAGTATAGTAATGAGTGAACTGTTCATCGGGCTGGCCCTGAACATCCTTCTTTCCTTTTTGATAAATCACTTCCTGCACCGCACCAGTTGGTCCATAGCGGTAGTCAAGGGTTTTCACTCCAAAACCAACGATGTCCTGAACCACCCATTCCACACGGCCCCGTTCGTCATAGCTGTACCACGTAGTAGAGTTCGCATTACCAGATCGTGATACGGCACCGTGTACAAATCGCTGGACGCGTGATCCGGGGATAGCAGGATCGGCTTCATCATATAAAGTAGTTATTTGATCTGTTCGCGTTCCGGTGAATCCTCCGTCCGCTGCTGTACTTTCCAGTGTAGCTTGATCGAAAGCAAACACTCCTGTACATTCACCGGTGTCAACGGATCTTCCGGAACGATCATAATTGGTATAGGAAAATTTTCCATCCAGCAATTGTTTTGCACTCTGCGAAAAACGGACTTTACCATCCCTGCGATAAACATAGTTGGAGGTGCCGGCATCTTTCTCCGTCTTGGATAGCAACCAGCCTTTATTATTGTAGGCATAGGTGGTCTTGTCAATGTCTGCAAAGGGAACAGGTGGGTTTGCTGTAAACTGACTTACACCATTAGGGGAAACACTTACCTTTAATCTTCCTGCCTGATCATAAATAGCATAGCTGGTTGTAATAGGATTGGGTTGTTTTCCAAAATAGAGCTTAATAATGGTCTTGCCACCTTTATCCGTATAGCTCATGGATCTGTTATCCTCTTCATCATAAGCTACTGTGCGAAAGAACTGGCCTGTCAGATCGGTGGGACGAGGGTATACCTCATCGTAGGCATCCAGATAACCTGTCAGATAAGAGTCGGTGGCCAGCACAGGTTCATTGTCTGCGACAGCCGTGTTGCCTGCACCGGCACGGAATACATCGCCCGGCATGGTCGAGCCCTTTACATCTCCGCTTCCATCTTGATGAAACAAGGTTCGTGTATAAGGATATTGGGTAGCAGCTACCAGCGGTTCATTTATCTTTGCAAAACTCCCCGTTGCGCTACCATTGTTGGCGCTATAGTACCATCCCAATGTTCCCGGTTCTGTATTCTGAACGGTAGCGGGGGTCTCTTCGTTGCTCCCCGACAAGGAAATGTCAAACGCTTTATAGTCATAAGGCGCTTCACTCGTTGTCTTAATGAAGTTGTCTTTATATAAAAAACCCAAGCCCTGATCAACTAATGCAACACATTCACTGTTCGTAATTGTTCCTCTTACACTCACTGGTGCGGCTAGCGTACTGAGAGCAGCACGGCCATACGTGTCGTAGATAGTTTGAGAAGCAAGTACTACTCCGGCATCAAGATTCTTCGATTGACTTTGCGTGGTCCTCCCCAGATAATCAAAGTAACTTCTGTTAGCTCCGGACACGCGCCCATATTCGTCAAACGTGGTCTGCTCAACAAAATTAATTGTAAGATCATTTTCCGGCTGCTCTATACCTGCTTCCAGAACCAGTTCTGCACCAAGATCCAGCGTTATCCCAGGCTTTATAACGATAGAGGTCTCCGATTTTACGGTTCCTTTAAAATGCTGTAAGACGATGTCGTCCTCATTGATATCTGGAAAACCAAATTTGCTGAAATCTCTGGGCAGTTCTATCGGACAAGGTTCATCGGCAATGACTTCGTTCTTACCGCCCACAAGGATGTTCATACCGGGAATATCCGGGCATGTTCCTCTTCCGTCCTTTTTTTTAAACGTAATATGATAACTGCCAATTTCTTTACTAATCGAAAAGACGTTATCCGTTAACTGACCATCCGATCCTATATCACTTTTTATTTCATAATTGCCTAATAAATCGACAACCCCGTTTACCTGGATAGTATACGGGAGAGCTTTGGTTACTTCATACCCTTCGTTCTGCAGGAGAAACGGATTGCCTGAGAGGCTAACCGCTGCGCTGTTACCTGCACAGGTAGGTGTAACGGTTACGTTTTTTGTGGGGCCATCAATCCAGATACCACAGGGAGTTAAAATCTTTGTGTTAAATGTTAAAGGACCCGGTTGTGTAGCGGTATAGGTAGAATTGAATCCGCAGTAGCTTTCCGATTCATAAATCTGTTGCGTTCCCAGTAAGTAACGGATCTTTACGATAGGTACATTAGGAGTATTGGATTGAAAACCAAGAGGAATGACCGTACCTGCCGCATTAAAAGGAATACTTGCTGGTGCGCTTAACTCTCCTCCAGGAGGTTGATCGTTACGAATAAAGGTATAGATACCTAGCAGTGAGGTCTGTGTGGTTTCACAATAGCTATCACCAAAAGTTGGATTTTTCCATTTCTTCAATTGGTAATAAATTTTCATGGTTACGGAGCCTTTCCAACCCGGCCTCCAGTTTAAACTAACTCCTGTCGGACCCCCGTTACCGGAATAGCCAGTGGCAACATCATTATTAAAATCAGCAAAAGGTGATAGATTGTTGGGGCCGTAATCAACAGACGAGACAAATTCAGGATATGCTGTAGTCGTACATCCATGATCTTCATAATTTTGAGAACCAGGTGCATTTTGTGGAGTGGTGTAGTAGGAGACCGCATCCATCGTACAGAAGTAAATATTTTTATCTTCCTTAATATTCACCGATCTACCATCCGTATATTCAACTGGCTGTGGATTGGAAATATTATCTGGTTCTGAACACATGGCTGTAGCGCTAACGCTTCGTGAAATATTTCCCGATAGCCATTTTAAGGTAATGGATGCATTGTCAGGCGCTTTCACCACATTCGAACAGCCGCTGCAATTAATGGAAGTGGCTGAAACACAGTAGCTATCCATGCTGATCGAATACGAATAGCTTTCGCCAGGACATACATTAGTAAACTGGCCCGACCAATTGATCTGTGACCAGCAGGTTACTGATGACAGGAGTAACAGGGATAAAATACAGATTCTCATCTTCTACAAAAAATTATTGTAAGGAAATTGGTTGGGTTAATGTGCTTTGCCATAATTATATTTTGCTTCCTGCACCACCTGGTCAGACCGGAAACTCTCTTTACCCGGACCATAGTCAAAGCTAAGCAGCTCACGTGTGGTCCGGATCAAACGGCCCATGGCATCATATTGATAATGGGTATAAAAATTATTTCCATCCAGCACATCGCTCAGTTCTCCGCTCACTTGATCATATACATAGGAAGTCATCCCTGCGTCCAAAGGATGAACCCGGAAGTCATCAAAGTATGCCCCTCTGTTGGCCAGGTTTCTCACTCCCACATTAATCGCCTGTTGTCCCTCTGGTATAATATCCAATTCTAACAGATACCAGCTCTTTGATTTGTTTTTCAGGGCAGTAGCATGCGCCTCCTTCTTCACCTCGCCATTAATAGAATAATACAATTGTACTTTGTTGAGCTCCGTTTGAGATTCACCTTCTCCGGGAACATACATCCATACACTGGCCTTGTATTTTTTCATCGGCCTTTCTCCATTGGGCTCAAGCAAATAGCTGTAGCCAGTCATATTCGTATTCACCAATAAACTATAATTTCCGGTATGCGCTGTAACAACAGTCGGGCTGCCAGCACCACGGTCAACACCCCCTTCAGCAACCGAGTTTCCCATCGAATATTCGGTACCAGAGTAGGCCATTTCCTTATAAGCTGCGTTGGTGGCACCAGCAATTACGCGCACCTGTTTGGGGTCCATTCGGGTAGCAGCAAAGTTTCCGTTGATATCATCCGCTTCAAGGGCATGGGAGAAGACATCGTATAACGTAATGCTGCCTGTTTTCTCCCAATTGGTATTCAATGCGAGATTGTTCCAGTTAAACGGCAGATATAATTGACTCTCAGGAGCAGGTGTAAGCCATTCTGCTATCGGGTAGCTACCATCTTCGTTCAGCGCTTGTTGTCCGTTCCATTGATAGGAGGAATATTTTCTCCAGATAGTGAGCTGCGGGGCTGCTTGCCCCAGAATGGATGCCTGATTACTCCAGGTTTGGATAGAAGCGGACAAGAGTGATAATGGTGCACCTCCAATGTCTGATTTATAAGTGTAACCGGCGGCCGTTTGAGAAAGCATATTCTTTCCACCATTAATGGCCATTCCCATAGTTGTATAAAAACGGTAGGCGGGGATAGATTCTGAGGTAAAAGAATTTCCGTAGCTATCACTTTCTAATATCTTTGTCACATCTCCCGAATAAAAATCGAATTTCAGATTATTTGTTATGGAAGAGATTCCTGTTTTATAGTTGACATTTTTTTGTGCAATGGGTACAGAGGGGAAAGTCTCTTTCTTAAAGATTACTCCTAATAAGTCCCTCTGGTTTTCGGGAAAAGAAGTCACCTCGGCTGTGGCGTTATAAGGGATTTTTTCGTCCTTCTTATAAAGCACTATCCTCGCTCTCGCAAATGTCTCTTCAACGACTCCCTGATTGTTAAATTTATCTGATAGCTCATTTTCATATTGCTCTTTATTCTGCTCGAAAGATCCACTCAGGTTACTGTGTAAATAAACATTTTCAGATTTTGATATTATTCCATCGGGACCATAGAGTGAAATGCTTTTTAAGGCTCCTATTCTTGTTGTATAATCCTTCAAAGAAATCTTACGTGTTTTCACACTTTTGTATTCACCATCGGAATATTCTTCGACATCCGTATTTTGCAGTTCACTTTTCACAAAGTCTACCATGCCAGGCTTAAAAGTTTCGAATTCATAAGAAGAGTAATTCGGTAAATCCATTACCGATCCATCCTGATCAATCATCTTTTCGTTGATGTTCACTTTCCCATAGATTACTCCCGGCCCAGGTACCACCCTTGAAGTGATCAGCATAGAGGAGAAATTCTTATTAACTTCTCTGCTAAAATCTTCTTTGGCCTTTTTTATCCGATCTCTTTCCGCCATCCAGATAACATAATTAGGATTATCATAATCATCCCATCCTTTTAAATCGAAATAAACCTTACCCATTGATATAGGTTCGTATGTTGTACTTCCTTCTGTATAGGTATATGCTGTCTTTCTGCTACCTTCATTTGTCACTCCATTGGTCACCTCGATTTCCTTAACCCTTAGTCCTCCACCCTTGGTAATTTGATTGCCAGGTATAATAATATTCCCCGCGGCTATGACCGCAGGATCTATGCTTATTTGTGGTTGTATTTCCTGGCCCGTCAGAGTAACGCAAGGCGTTTGGGTATAGACTGTATTTGTGGTGGTTAATAAATCATCAACCGCCTGGGAAAAGTGATATTCAATTGAGTTCCTCTCAATAGCAATTATATTATCCTCATTAAGATTTTCATTTAACTGATAATAGAAATTTCCAACTTGAACGGGAGAGCCTACAATAAATTTTCCATCACTACCGCCACACACACAGGTTTGCTTCATATACATCACCCGCCTAAGGAGTAACTCTATGTTTGATTTTTTGATAAGCGAAACATAGTTCCTTAAATCAATTGATTGATCCGCAACAGTCAGCACAACAGACTGATTATTTTTATCGAAAACAGCATCTGTGAGCGAAAGAATGTTTTTATTATACAAGGACGGAGTCAGGTATTCATCACTTTCATAGAGAACATTTATTTTTGAGCCCAAGCTAGTGTGAATAGAAGTTAATGACCATGCATCTGCTGATTGTGCAGACAATTCCGTTGTCAACCTCGTTATATTCTGATTATCTCCTTCTACATAATCACTCTTGTAGTATCCCCACATATCTACTGCATCCTTTTTATAGGCAGGATTTTTCGCATAGGAAAAAGAGGTTAACGGAAGCATCGAGGCCCCACCTTTTCCCAAAAATTCGACTGATTGTAATGACAATTTACCTTGCTGAATTGCTGAATTAAGTTTATCGTAGCTATTAGGAGTACCTATTGCCAAAGAATAATCATAATTAAATTTTACAATCCGTTGAGCAAAGGAATCGTCCAGGTTACCTGCTATGAAGTCCTCATATTTTAAAAGCTTTACTTTATCTAATTTAAGTGACTCCCTCGGAAACACATCTATATAAACATCGTCAGGCAAATCATTACAATTGCTATTACACTGTTGTAACGCAGCATCGTTACAGTCTCCTTGATGACAATTTGCTGCGTCACAGGCATTTAAACATGTCTGTTTTCCTTGAACACTCAATACGCTGTTAGGTCCAAATCCTCCAAGAGTCAGGTCAATTACTTCCCTGCCATCAATTCTTTCTGATTTCTCGAAAAGTGCCACATGCGTTCTGGTAATTATTTTATCTAAGTAATAGACTTCCTTTTTTCCATAGGAAAAAAAGTCAAACTCACCATCAATGTCTTTGTTAAAACCAATTGCCGGATTTCTCCATTTATAGTCACCCATTAATAACTTATAATCAAATGCGACCCAATATCCGAGATCACCATTATCGGCTTTGTGAGTTCCATTTGCATCGACATAGTCGGGGCCAGTAATTGCCGTCAAAAACCAGGTATAGGCGTACCTTTCCGGCTTCTTTAACTCATTAAAAGATATCTTTCCTTGCTGGTCTGTTTTTTGGGACTTCATGTATTCATCATAACTGTATGCAGGCAAGCCGTAATGATAATTAACACCTGATGTGTTGGTAACGGTATACCCTCCTATCTGGGAGTCGCTTTTCCTGTTAAATCCTTCCGTCCCCGTGTTTATAAATCCCTTTTCAAATGGTTTTTTAGAAACATCAGTTCCATTGATTTGAGCATTAGAATACCACTCTACGTTTTTTGATCCTCCTAGTTTGTTATTTACAAAACCATCATTGCCTGTTTCTCCGGTTGTGGGATTACCGGCCATTTCAAACTTCAGAGCTGAATTTTGAAGTTCAAAATCACCTGGATTGTATTCATAACGATTTGAAAAGTCATTTAAAAATCTGAATTCTACTTGAGACTCGGATTCAGAACTTGTTAAAGGATAACTTTTTGAATATATCACTTCATCTCCATTTTCAATCTGCTTCTTATCCTGCCTGTAGAGATGTTTCCTAAAGAGGGAAGGCTGAATATTCCCGCCTATTCCTTGTGCTGTTACTGTGTATATATCATAATCCGGTAAGCTGCCACCTAGTAATTTTTCAGGATCATTATGATCGACGATATCCAGGTCTTTATCTAAGATATCGTATACATCAAATGCTTTTTCAAACCCTGGAGCTGCTTTAGGCATATATAGCGAACCGAATGTTCCAACATCCGACTTTTCATCCATCCAATATCTTTGATAGGATCGCCCAAGCCTTAAATTAAGTCCTCCGAAAATAGGTACCTCCATTTGGAAATTATCTGACTCCGTACTGATATTACCGGATTTGCTATTGTTTACGCCAAATGTTCCTCCTCCAACACTGAGGAGAGGCGAAGAATTATTTGAACTCATCGAAGCCCCAAGCATACTTCTCCCTGCCGAACTCAAACCGGCAGATACACTTTGAGAGAATCCTGTATTTGTATTATAGTCCGCTCCTGCATTAAGCCCCAATTTCATCGCCTGCCCTTCACTTGTGCCTATACCTACATTAGCTCCACCACTTGCATAATTACCTCCATATGGATTTCTTCCAAAGCCAACACCCACGCTAGCGTTTGCTCCTTTGTAATTACCAGCCACATTAACCCCGAGTCTAGATCCAACGCCCATACCACGGTAGGTGTCCTGTGCAAACGTAAGGTCAGCACTTATTGAAACAGCATTTGTAATACCGTATGAAATTCCCACGGATTTAGTTGTTGTTTGGCCACCTTCCCAATACAATCGGTCATTATTGTTAACGTCTTTATGATCATCCGGATATCCATTGACCATACGGGTTATTGATCCAGTGTTTAAAGTCCATCCAAGACCTACCCATGATGCTTCCTGATCAGGTTGGATTCCCGCATGATAAGAAAGATTCAAAGGGTAGCCCCCTTCTGGGCCAGGAACTTCAAATAATGGAAAATTATAATTAAAGTCTCCCGTTTTTATATCAACCAGATCAGTGGTGTCAACAGGTTCAAAGCTGGTGGCTTCCGGTGAAGTAGGACCTGCCGTTAGTGCATAACTTACCGAAGGTGCAGCTAACTGCCCAAGAAAATTAACCAACAAGAAGGCTGCAACCACCTTTTTTTTCTTCTTAAAAAAATTCATAATGAATTATCGTTATCTGTTCCCTGCTCTATTAAAATCCTTTTAACTACTGCTTATTTTTTTGCTCCTCTTTAAAAGCCTCACCAATACGTTACCGCTGGAATATTTTCAAGCGCTTCGGTACCAAATCGAAAGGAATGATCACCGAGATTCAATCCAAACTCGTTGAGATTGATTTGTACAATCTGATTGTCTTTGCTCCTTTTCTTTTCGAAAGCCAGCAGCAGATCGGTGCTGGTAGCCATTCCGAACGTTCGGCTGAAGGCATAGTCCGCAAGTGGAATGGTGTCCTTATTCATGGTCATGTTCAGGTGATCTCCCATGCGGAAAGAAATAGTCTGCAGCACCTCACTAAATTTATTATTATCACCTTCCGGCAGTGCTTCCTTCCCTTCCCGCTGGATGCTTAGAATAAAATAATGATTCTTTGCATACTTGCGCTGCAGCGAAGCGAGAAGCGCAGTATCCTTACGCTCACTCAATTCCTGAATTACCAGCAGATCAGAAGGCTTGTAGGTAACTGTTAAATTATAATTGCCTGTCCTGATTGTTTTCTTTAGCCCATGCTTTTCCTCCTGAACGTATTTTTTTAACTCCCCTTCAGACAGGGGTTGTTTGGTACACGACTGAAGGAGCGTTAACACGATCAAAGGCACGACTATGATTAAACCAACCTTCATCGTCACTTCATTTTCGATTCTGATGACTTATCTGATTCCGTTAAATCCCGAACCTGCGTTTTCATCAGCGACAATTCTTTTTCAATGTCTTCGTTTGCCTTACTCCATTTGTCATTGGTCTTCTTAAAGTCAATCATATAAAGGGTGAGCTCCTCAATCTTCTGAAGAAGTTTAGCATTCATATCACCCAACGCTACTCCCTCTTTCTCTGCTTGCTCCGCAGAAGGGATACCCGGAAGGTGTCCATTGGCTTTGATGTATCTCTCCACTTCCATCAGTGTAGGTAACTTATAGGACTTCTCGAATACAAAGTCCGCCCATTGTGATTGAGGATAAACTTTGATGATATCACTTGCTCTGATTTTCCCATTCACTGACAAGGCAAAGCCATTGGTCTTTTGAGTGTTAATACCTACTCCTCCGGCTCCATCGCAGTAGATACTGGAACAGACTCCTCCGGAATATCCGGACTGCGCCATCAACAGCTGCGAGCCGAAAGCCATGAGCATTGAAAAGTAAATCTTTATCATTGTGAGTTGGGTTATAGCTATTTTAATTGTCCTTGTGTCTTTGCTTGCTGTTTTGTCAAATGCTTCAGCTGTCGTTTCAGTTGATCCTTGTCCTTATCCAGTTGCTCGCTTGTGAGGAATATATGGTCACGTTCTTTTTTCAGCTCGATTAAATACAAGGTGAGTTCCTCCACCTTCTGCAAGAGTTTGCTGTTGATGGTGACCAGCTCTATTCCTTCCTTGGTTACTTCTTCTGCTGATGGGATCCCCGGTAAATGACCGTTGGCGAGGATGTAACGTTCCACTTCCATTAATCCGGGTAGCTTGTAGTTGTCGTTAAATACAAAGTCCGGCCACTCACTAAGAGCTGTTACTTTAATATCACCGTTGGCTCTGATCTTGCCATTAACCGATAAGGTGAATCCATTGGTAATTTGTGTATTGATTCCAACCCCACCCAATCCGTCACAGTACATCGATGCGCAAAGGCGTGAACGGTTTAAGTTGACCAAAATAGGTTCGCTCTCAATCGTCATACCCGGAAATGCACTGTCATTCATAGACCAGAAATATTCTCCTTCTACTGCTGTGCTTGCCTGATTGATCAGGAATGTTTGTTCCGAAGTATCCTCATTGGTAGATTTAATCCCGTCCCAGACATTATTTATTTTTTTGCTCCACTTGATGGTGGTTGTTGCATTCACGGGACGGGACGGGATCACCAACTGATCCCCAACAGTAATTGACATTGTGGATAGATCATTGATGTTCTTCTGAGGAAAGTCAGCATGATTAATGGGTACTTGTTTCACCTTGCTCAACATGGCAAAGTCAAGATAGTTATAACGGAGTGCTATGAATCCACCCTGCGGAGTCATGGGGATACTTCCATTGCTCAGATCCGCCTCCAGTTTGCGAACCGTAGTGATGTGGTTATTTTCAAACTGAAGATAGTAAGGGGCTGTTGTTTTAAAAGCAGACGAATGGATACTCGTAAAGGCGTTGTTGGAGGCATCGACAACAAATACACCCGAAGGTATCTCCGGAAAATCGCTACTCAGCTGATTATAAGACACGTCCAGTAAATACAGATTGCTCCAGCCGCTAATGTCCGGCATCGGCCCTGTTAACTGATTATGATCGAGCGTGAGTTCACGCATGGCATTCAATGAGCTGAGTCCCGAAGGTAGTGGCCCGGAAAATTGATTGTCCGCTAATTGCAAGATCTGTATACTTGTCGTTGATGCGATCCATGCCGGTATGGGGCCACTGAATTGGTTGTGAGAAAGTTTCAAAGCTCCCATCGGTTGTGCACTTAAGTCAGGAAGGCCCGTAAGCCTGTTACCAGTTACGTCCAGGTGACCAAGGAAGGTGCAGTTGGCCAATTCGTTAGGGAGTGGTCCCTCCAGATTATTATAATTCACAATTAATTCCGACAACGACTGAATATCACCCACTTGGGCAGGGATAGAACTAAGACTGTTGTGGGAAAAATTCATATATGAAAGCTGATCCAAAGCTGCAAAGGAAGCCGGTATGGATCCTGTTAATTGATTATACGCCAGGCTAATGGTTTGCAATCCATGGACCTGGCTTAGCGTGTTGGGTATGTTTCCTGAAAGCTGGTTATAGTCCATATATAAAATAACAAGCGCGGCCATTTTGCTTCCCATAAAATCAGGAATGGCACCCGTGCGCTTAGTATCCACCAGATATAACTGTGTGAGGTTAATCAAACTGCTCAATGAAGCAGGGATTGACCCCGGATCGAAAGTGGAGTTGGACAAGTTGAGATAGCCCAGGTGGGTTTGTGAACTCAGATCCGGAAATGCTCCGGTAAATAGATTGGCTGCCAGGCGAAGGCTGTTCAGATTGAAGCTTGCTTGTTTAAATGAAGGTACTGAACCAGTAAACTGATTAGAGTTTAAATTAAGATCCTGCAGCTTGGGTAAGGAGAACAGTACTGAAGGAAATTGCCCTTTCACCTGATTGCCCTCTACATAAAAATGGTTAAGTCGGATTAATTTAGATAAAGATGAAGGTAAGATTCCATCCAGATTATTATTGTTCATACTAATTCCCACTACATCACCGTGTTCCACGACAACACCTTCCCAGGTGGCAAAATCCGCGCTCGTAGCGGTAGCCGGCCAGGTTGCAGGCCAACCGGTTATCCTGTGCCAGTCAGCTCCGTTTAAACTCTCGAAGAAATCTTTCAAGGCGATAAGCTCAATAGCATCTGCCACCATATTATCCCGTTCAAAGTACATCACGATCGTATCACTCTGAATGGTGGCATCCGGAAACTGTGTATCAGTCATGCTCCAGTAGTACACACCTTCCTCTGATAAAGTACTACCCGCGCGCAGGAATGTATTCCGTGTGGAATCTTCATTGTCTGCTGTTACATCCACCCAACTCGCACCTGCCTTCTTATACCAGTTAATGGTGGTGGTAGACTGAAGAGGACGGGTTGGGATACGCAGAAGATCATTTTCAATGAATGCTACTTTAACATCGCTGATTTTGTGCTGCGGAAAAGCATAGACAGGAAACCCTAAGCTGCCAAGCGTACCGATCGTTTTGAAGTCCAGCTGGTTTTGATCAATGTAAAAGTTGCCCAAATTTCCAGGAGGATGGACATGATTTGCTGCCACCTCTGTTTCAAAATTATCAATGCCGATAAGCTGGTTATCTTCAAAGCTGATATAGCTGATGACAGGCAGGCTTAACAAGGAGGTGGGAAAGCTCGTGAACTGGTTGGTGGTCGCTCCCAGAAACGTTAATGCGTTGAGACCTGTAGCCGAAGGGAATGCTCCGCTAAACTGATTGCCACTAAGGTTAAGTGAAGTCAGGTTGGTCCAGTTACTGATGGCAGGGAATTCCCCCGACAGTTGGTTGTTTCCTGCATCGAAAAAAGAAAGGTTAAGACTGGAAAAAGAAGGCGGAAGAGTACCGTTGAATTTATTGTTTGATATGTGCAACGTATTCAGGTTAGTCATCCGGCTCACATCAGGAAAGTTGCCGGTCAATTGATTGTCATAAAGATAGACATACATCAACTTGGACAGATTACTAAAAGAAGAAGGCAGACTCGTAAACTGGTTCCCATTCAGGTAGATTTGTTGCAAGTTGGAAAGACTTCCAAACCATTCTGGTAGGGGCCCCTGAAAACGGTTATTGCTCAGGCCAAGGTAGCCCAATTGAGTCATCGCGCTCAGGTCATTGCTCATATCATCAAGTTGGTTACCCAACAAGTCAAGGGCACCCATGGAAGTGCAACCCGTTAGTGCGGCCGGTATGCTTCCGGTGAGTTGATTATAATTAAGCGACAGGTAGATCAGGTTGTGCAGATTGCCCAAAGAAGCGGGAATGGTTCCTGTAAAATTGTTTCCTCCCATCAGTAAAATCGTAAGACCGCTCATCTGCCCTATCCACGATGGTACGGGGCCGGGAGGAAACGGATTGTATGACAAGCGCAGATCCTTTAACCAAGTCATGGAAGCAAATGCGGAAGGAAAGCTGGTAAGCTGGTTACTGGCAAGGTCAAGTAACTCCAGGTAAGAGAAAGTAATGTAGGAAGTAGGCACCGCGCCCGTAAACTGATTGTAGGATAAATTGAAGTATTGCATGTATACAAAATCAGTGCCCGACCAGGCTGGCAACGGCCCGGATAACTGATTGTGATCCAGGTAGAGTTGTGCGAGGTTATGCGCATTGGATAAAGCAGTAGCAGGAAATTCGCCCAACAAGTTGTTGGAATTAAGTCCTACAAAAGTCAGCTGAGTTAAGTTACTTAGCGAAGCGGGGATAGTACCAGTCAGATTATTGAATCCCAATTGAATATAATTCACGTCTCCATTTGATACTCCCACACCGAACCAGGTGCCAAATTCTGCACTGGTAGCAGTAGCCGGCCACGTGGTTGGCCAGTTTGTATTATTATTCCAATCGATTCCATGGGTGCTTTGATAAAGGTCTTTCAATGCCGCATATTCCAATGCATCAGGAACTACATCCTGCCCTTGTGCAAGGCGAAAAGAAGTCAGCACAAAAAAAAGAAAGAGACAGAAAGAACGAAGAATCATTTTCGTACGTAGAGGTGTCTTCATGTACTAATCTATTACGGTATAACTTCCTACTTCAAAATCAACAATCATCGGCTTGCCTTCTGCAACCAGTATAGCATTGATCTTAATCACAGAGTTGTTCTTTTTTACAATAAAGCGTCCATTCACTTTCTCAGACGACACCTGATACGTGATCTCTCCGGAATTATCCAGTGCCAGTGATCCTGTAGCACTTTTGATATTAAAGGCATACTTCACTGTACTATGTCCATCCTGCCATTCCAGCTTTGTCTTGCCTTTGATCAGTATTCGATTAAGATCCATAGTGACTAAACCGATCGAAGTATCTGTCCGCTTATTGGAATGATATAAAACGTTTTGGGTAGTTACATCGGGCGCTGCACTAATAAAAGAAAAGCTGGTGAGCAAAAAATAAAAAAGTAATTTCATTGAGAAAATGTTTGATATGAGTGTTGTGAGGATTGAATAATTAAAAGAGATTGGCAATACCGATACTAAACACTAGGATTTTGGTATATGGTATTCATCCCTCATCAAATCCTGATGTAGCATTGCAATCGAATACGGTACGAATTCTAACTAATGGACGGAAACACAAAACTAGTGAAAAGGATAAAATAGGTGCGTGCATAGGAATGGGTATTAGGTTCTGCAAAGTAGATCAGATATATAAATTGTTTTATGTAATAAAAAAGAAAAACCTACAATCTATTAGATTACATAGATTCTCATTATGAATGGGTTTAATTATACACGAAGTACAACCTTATCAAAGAAAAAGAAATTGATAAATATCAATTTCTTTTTCTTCTTCTCTTCCGATCTCACCTTAGCTTCTTCGCTCGAATTCTACTTAACGTTTCTTTCGTAATTCCGAGGTAAGAAGAAATCATATTGGAGGGAACTCGCTGAATCAAATTTGGTGCACTTCTTTCTATTGCTTCATATCGTTCGCTGGCGCGGTGCATACGGATTGAATAAAGGCGTTCCTCGCTGAGTGCATAGTATTTCTCTGTCAACTTTCGTCCTACGTAGTTGAATTCAGGAAATTGTTCATACATCGACTCCAATTCAGTGTAGCTTATATAATACACTTTCGTGTCTTCCAGTGCTTGAATAAATTGCTGACTAGGCACCTGTTTAAAAAAACTTTCGACTGAAATAATGAAATCACCTTCTTTCATGAACCAACACGAAATCTCATTTCCAGATTTTAAATAATAGCATCTCGTCAATCCTGATTCAATGAAAAATATATATTGGCTTACCTGGCCTTCCTTCAGCAGAAATTCTTTCTTTTTGACTTCCCTTATCTTTAAGCGTTTGAGCTAAGTGTGCTGCTAGTTTTTCAGATAACGGCATCAGCGCATTGACATAATTAAATAATGCATTCATAAGATATTCATGGGTAACAGAATTTTAGGGCTTAACAAAATACACATTTCCTATTTTTACCTCCATGAATATGCTTGATATCAAAGGTATACTTGAATGCACTATGTCCATCCTGCCATTCCAGCTTTGTCTTGCCTTTGATCAGTTTTCGATTAAGATCCATGGCGACTAAACCTATCGAAGTATCTGTCCGCAAATAAAAAAGTAGTTTCATGAATATGCGGTAATACGTTTAAGAGATATTATTTACTTATCATATCATTAAAGCCGTTGATTTAAAATCAGCAGCTTATAGCGCACGATGGAATGCTGTACTTGATTTGAAAATCTTAGTAAAACAGGGAAGACTGCAATCAGGTAGATGTGCAGCTATTCGTATTTAAATAAGAGCGTGGCGCGAGCGCGTTGTCCGGAATGCAACGGGTGGAAATGATCTTCATAACAACAGGTAGGTAAAAATTTCTAATCGTGTTCTTTCGGTCCGGGGGCGCTCAATATTAAAATAAAATTCTATCATTTCAGAATGATAGAATGGTAATTATTGCTTCAAACGGTTGTTATAGTATAAATAAATATCAATTGATATCACGCCTTTGAAACGAACACGCGACAAATTTTAGACTAAAAATAAAAAAAATGAAATACGGGTGACTTGCATGAGTTTTTTACATTAATGTGAGTTTGTTATACCCCTTTGCTAAAAGAATCTCCGTTCAAGGAATTATTGTTAAAAATCTAATACGCAATAACTTAACTCATACTTCCATCATCCTGGTGGTAATAGCTGCATTGGTGATTGCGATGATTCTCATAACGATTAGCCCTCTTAAAGAAAGCTTTAAAGGAAAAGGAAAAGCAAAAACAGATTCAAAAACATCACTACAAACCGGGAGCGTAATAAACAAACTACGGTCAGTTAAATAAAGACGGTTTTTTTGACATTGGCATTATCATAAATATTTTACCATGACACAGAAAATAATCGATTACTATAATAGTGAGCTGAGAGTGAAAGTTATTGTAGCTAAATATAAGGTCTTTTGGAAGCGGTTCATTTTTATTCTCTTTTTAGCATACTTATTCTCGTCTGGCTTCCTGCTTGTCAACTTCAATTTTTTTGTCTCGCACGAATGGTACCTTATCGGTTCGGTTATCGTTTGGGGTATCGGATTTGCTCCAATTCTATTTTCAATGCAATATTCAAATACCCAGGCAATAAAGAAAACTTTTCCCGACATGTACGTGTCCCGATTTTTGTGGTCAAATATTAAGTTTAGAAGAATGGTTAAAGCAAAGTTGAAAGAAAAATTACTGGAGCTTGAGATTAAAAATAAAGACCAGGTAAAACAGGTTTCTGATTTAGTGAAAAGTAAAGCCAATAATGAGAGGATACCTTATATTTTAAGCGCAACAACCTTTGGAATATTATTCACCCCGATATGGTATGGTTTTATCAATAAGACATTCGACATCTATAAAGATCAATTCCCACACCTTTTAGCTCTCTTCATTGGGGGAATTATGTTAATTATAACCATCTCTATCCTTGCTCCTATGTTGATCGACATTAGGGATAGCGTATTAACGAAATATAACGATTTGAATAATCTTGGTGAGTATCTTGATGATATTCACATGGAGTTGTAACTTTCTGTTGTACGTGTGTCATTTAACAATGTGTTCCAGTGATGGTGCCTTATTTCAGGAAGACACAGTTTATATTTATTCAGGAAGGCACATTCTTCACAGTCATTAATGATCCTTTACATTTCTTTAGTACGCTTCTATCCTGGATCCTGGATGAAAAATAATTCACCCATGAAACACAGCCAATAGCTGATATTAATCATGCGGAGTTATAATGTTACTTTTGTATTGAGAAGTTAGTTTTTAAGACAAAAAATAATACGGGTATAAAATTGGTAACCAGCAAAAAGAAAACGATTCAGAAAAAAAACTATAAGTTCTATCCCTTCATGAATTTCTCCTTAATGGAAATGAAGGGGGAAAAGTGGGCAGACATAGTACCTTTCAATGGTGATTACAAAATATCTAATTACGGAAGGGTTTGGGCATTGCCACGAATGATAATCTCAAGTTCTGGCCAAACTTATTTTACGAAAGAGCGCATTCGCAAACAATCCCTTAATACCCGTACGAACTCATACACCGGCGAAGATCGGGAGCAACTCGGTGTTAACTTACGCTATGAAGGAAAGACGTATCATTTCCTGGTTAACCGGTTAGTCTATCATTATTTTATTGCACCTATTAATTTTAAAGAAGACCTTTTCAGGGTAGTACACAAGAACGGAGATAACTGCGAAAATAAAAGTGATAACCTTGTTCTGATGAATGGCTCTCAGTTATATGCGCATGATCTGCTTCATAACCATAAACCCCGTACCTCAAAACTTATAAAGAAAGCCGGCCACAAAGAGATGTCCATAGCCAATGCGCCCAAAGGAATTGTAAAGTACACGCTGGAAGGAAAAATAGTAAATAAGTATGAAAGCCTGACGCAGGCCGCTACGGATAACAACGTTGCCCGATCGAGTCTCCGTGATGTGGCTAAGAAAAGACTAAAACAATGGTGTGGATTTGTTTACCGTTATCAAGGTGATCGTTATCGGGGAGAATATGCTGGTGTTTCCCAGGAAAAGCCCGTTACACAGTACCGCATTGATGGAAAAAGAATTGCCGGGCATGAAAGTGTAACAAAAGCCGCGCAGGCAACCGGCATTGATGCGAATGTAATCAGCAGATGTGCATTAAATAAATGCAGGCTGGGTAACGGATATGTCTGGCGTTACCAGGGAGAAAAATATGGCGGTGAGTATCGGAACAAAATCAAAAACCTGCCGCTGCCCCTATGGCAATACACGGTACATGGAAAAAAAGTACAGCGCTTTTCAAGTACCAACGCTGCTTCCATTGCCACAGGCTTTAGTGCTGCTACTTTGCTGGATTGTGCTTATAAGCGAACAAAAATATCGCATGGGTATGTCTGGCGATTTGAAGGTGAAGTCTATAAGGGTGAATACCGTAACTACCGAAGGTCAAAACCGATAACGCAACATTCGCTGGAAGGAAAAAAGATTTCAACCTATTCTTCCATAGAAGAAGCTGCAAAAGCGACAGGGTTAACTGCGGATAACATTCAAAAAAATGTGAGTGGCGCAAATAAAACTGCCGGAGGTTTTATCTGGAAGGAAGCTACGGCTAAAGAAATTGCCAAACTGCCCCGCATACTTCCAGAAGAATTTCACCCGCATCCGATAAGAAAGACATCAGTAAAGAAAAAGGGGCACACCGTTACACAATATTCATTGGATGGAAAAAAAATAAACACCTTTAGCAGTATATGGCAGGCAGGGAAAGCAACTGGTGTAAGTTCCAGTGCAATTTCGTCTGCCGTGCGTAATAAGCTCCTGACAACGGGTGGATTTATCTGGAAAGCAGGGAAGGGATTACCGAAGATAAACATTAAAAAGCATTTTGTGTCCCGAGATCAATTATTGAAAAGGACAAGCAAACCGGTGGTCAAGTACTCATTGGATGGAGAGTACATTACTTCCTATCCAAGTATCGCAGCCGCAGCACGGGCAGAAGAAGTGACAGCCAAGCGTATATCTTCTGCCATAAATAATAAAACAATGTCCGCAGTGGGTTGTGTCTGGAGGCTTGGACAGTGATGTAAATCAAAATCAGCATTCACTGAGTTAAAAAGTGTAAAGTAAAACCAGGACGAGACATTTTTTTCAGTGTCTGGAACTTAATTCCAACTCTAATTCAACTTTCCGGCACTTCACTTCTACTATTCGTAACTATCAGCAATTATTTTAATCGCTCTTTCAACAGCATTACGTCACCTTCCAGTGCATTGATTCGCTCATATAGTCCCGAGGATTCCGGGGCTTGACGAGATGAACTTGTTTTTAGATTCTATACTTCTTTAATGAAGACAACAAAAGGCAAGAACTTTCGAACTCCTGCAAACATCTGACAGATTTACGGAGCATGTTGGCTCACATTCAAGGTGGGTCAGAAAGTATGACTAAGAGATAAACAAAAGCAAGGTGGCTTGATATTCTCAGATTCCTTTACCACATTACAACATCTATTAACGCGTTGATTAATCTATTCTTTGGCTTCACATAATAGAAACTATCAGCTACCAGATCATCGTATCGTAGTTATTTCAGTAAGAGTCACACAAGTTCGTTTTTTCGCACCTCGCAAGTGTTCCACAGGGAACATTCATTTAAAATCATACATATTGTTTTACACTAATGCATATTCATAAACAGTTCTTTATAATCACTAATCTCTCCTAATACAGCCATCTATCTTTCGCTTTTAATATCAGAGCAAAAGCCATCTTAATAGCTGGAGCAACCGATAATTTATTCATACGAAACTAAACTATTCAAAAGCAATTTTGAGGCCCCTGTAAAGCTATTTACCTGGGCCTCAATATTTTAGGCCCGATATTTGATAAACCATGAAAACGAAGGGAAAGGGAAAAGAATTTCAACGCTTGAGCGTGAAAGACGTGAGGGGATTCAAAGGTTTTGAGCACAGAACCGATGAGGAAATAAAACAGATCATTATTGCGGTAGAAAAATTATCTATTCTCATATTTAAAAAGTTTACTAAATCGAAAGCCGTCTATGAGCAATCATCTTAATCTGATCAGATCATTTGCAAAGGGTGACCAGGAGAAAAAAGAAATCAAAGGAAAGAAAGCGGTAATCTATACCCGCGTCTCTTCCAAAGAACAGATGGATAACCTGAGCCTGGATACGCAGCTTAAATTCTGTAACGAATTTGCCAAACGATACGAATATGAAATCTGCGGGCTCTTTGGTGGTACTTATGAAAGTGCCATGAGTGATGAGCGCAAAGAGTTTGTTCGCATGATTAGCTTTGCTAAAAAGGCGAAAGAAAAAATTTCTTATATCATTGTTTATAGTCTTGAACGATTCAGCCGCACAGGTGATAATGCGATATGGCTTTCAAGGCAACTACGCGAGCTTGGGGTGACGATCATTTCAGTTACTCAGCCCATTGATACGAGTAATCCATCCGGTGTGTTACAGCAAAACATTCTTTTCTTGTTTGGTCAATACGATAACGACCTGAGAAGACAGAAGTGTGTAGCAGGAATGAAAGAGAAACTTTTAAGAGGGGAATGGATGGGGGTGGCTCCTTTGGGTTATAAATACGATCGCTCCGGTGGTTCTAAAGAGCAACGGATCATCTTTAATGAGGATGCGCCCCTGATTAAAAAAGCTTTTCTCATGAAGCTGCACGGGGCTTCGAACGTGGAGATTTCTGAAACCATTTTGAAGAAGGGTCTAAAGCTCACCGTTAAACGGTTGACAGAAACTTTGAGAAATCCTTTTTATTGCGGCTTTGTTTCCAGTAATCTTTTAGACGGTGAAGTGATAAAAGGCAAACATGCTCCCCTGATCCCGGAGGAAATGTTCTTACAGGTGAACGATGTGTTGAAGAAGAATGCACAAGGCTATAAATGGAAAGAAGAAAACCAGTCTTTGCCTTTGAGAAAATTTGTTAAATGTGCTGAGTGTGGAAATCCTTTTACCGGATATGTAAGAAGGAAGGTGCTCAAAAGCGGAAAGGTGCTTCTCTTTCATTACTACAAATGCAACACTAAAACTTGTCGCTGTAATCGCAGCAATCAACTGATGCACGCGAAGTTTTCAGAGCTATTAAATCAGTTCCAGTTGGATAAGAATCTTATACCAGTAATAAAGAAACAACTGGAGATTACCTGGAACAATATGATGGATTCTTCTGCCAATGATTCCAGGTCTATGATTGCCAAGCTGAGTGACCTTAAAGGCAAACTGGAGAAGGTAGAAGACCGCTTTGCTATCGGTGAAATTGACAGGTCTATTTACGATAAAGCAAGCCTCAAATTAAGGGGGGAAATCAAACAACTTTCGGAGGAATTAGAGAAATCGAATTTTAATTTATCGAACCCCTCAGAACTGATTGAGAAAGGTGTCGTATTTGCCTCTGAATTAGCGAATTGCTGGATCAATGGTGACTATGAAGAGCGTCAGATGGTACAAAGTATTCTCTTTCCGGAAGGCATTTTCTATGATAAGGAAAATGATGCTTATCGAACCTCTGGTGTCAATGAAGTGATCAGATTAATCGCTGAGTTATCAGGAGCTTATCAAAAAGAAGAAAGGCGACATGTTAATCATGATGATCAACTGTCGCCTTTAGTAGACCTGACGGACAGATTATCGAACCCCCTAAAGCAATTATATGCTGTAAGTCAGCAAGTTATGAACGGAGTAGCTCTCTAAAACGGGTTCGATCTTCCCTCTGGGTTTCTTACTCTGAAAGGAAAGCGACACAAATTCTACTATTATGATAACCCAAAATGGGCTGAAGTCAGCAAGTTATGAGCGGAATATCATCGTAGCTGTGGTTCGAGGTTTCCCGCTGGGAACGGGAGAACTATCATTATAACTCCGCCCAAGCTGGCAATTCTAAACCTATTGGTACCCAACGGTGGTCAATAGGATTTGATTTAATGTAAAGTTCTTTATGGAACGAATTCTTAAGAATTTAAGAGTGAAAATGACCTGGATTATCAATATCTCCAAGTCATTTCCTTTAGGTAAAGGTCAAATTAACCCTCATCAGCAAAGGAAAAATATCCCTCGGTTGTCAAAATTATGTGATCAAGCAGTTGCACTTCCAGGAACTTTCCGCCCTCTTTCAGCTTCCTTGTTAGGCTTTCCGTTAAAAAAATATAAACTTCCTCCGATCTTGGGCGGCCATACTGTAATCAATAATGGAGTTGCCTACATCAGCCAGCAAGGGAAGTGTTAATTCCTTTCGAGTCTTAAGCTGTGTTTGATATCCTATTTATGCAATCTTAATTACCATCTTGCCAAAGCGCCTTTTGAATAAGTGTTGATAATCTTCGATTTCTTTTTTCAAAGTTATTCTTAGAATAGAGGTAACAAATTATTTGAAAAATTCTTCTGACGTTTTTGTGATCTGATCAATAAAACGATGCTGCTTCAACGCATCCTTGAAATTACTGGCAATGGATGTGCCATTTTTCCTGTCTCTTGCAAAAGCATCATATAGGTATGCCATATCCTGAGTACTTGCGTCCAGATGATCGACCGGAAGCGAGCGGTATTCCTCTGGTACAGGCAGTAAAATAAGTGAAGACTGGTCGCCATTCATTCCTTCAACGGTATTGTCATTTCTATTTTCAAAAGCTTTTGAATTTGTAATTTTTAATACTCCTTCTGTTCCGGTAATATCAATTTGAAGACCAGTTTTATGCTTTTGTCCACCTTCGATTTGAATTGAAAACAGTCCGCCATTCTCCAGTGTACCGATGACCATAATCTCATTCGGATTAGTGTTAGGCACCTTGTCTCCAGTTTCTAGAATTGTAAAGAATGGAAACTGGTTCTCCATAACAGCAGTGAGCTTTTTAGGAAAACCAACTGATTGAAATAGCACGATCCCGAAATGTGCTGCGTAAACAGATAAGACGTTAGAGAAATTCTCAGCTTTAAATGCCCAGTCATATTTACCGGGCATCGTATCAGGAAATGCGTCTACACTAACGGTCATATTAGCGGAACGAATTCTACCTACAAATCCCTTCTTTATAAGGTCCTGGGTGTAGCGAGCACTTGGTCCAAGACGTCTCTGCAAACCAACTATATGCTTTACACCTTTAGCTTCGGCTAAGGCAAGTAATTGTTCTGAATCAACTGTCTTTGTCGAAAGCGGCCATTCACTGTAAACATCCTTTCCTGCTGATATAGCTGCCTTGGCAAGGCGGAAATGTTCAGGCGCAGGTGCCAAAATTAAAACAAGATCAACTTCAGGATGATTGATCAGTGCCTGTTCGTCATCAAAAGCATGTCGAATATTAAATTGGGTTGAATATTCTTCGGCAGTTTCTTTCCTGCGGCTTGCAACGGCAACTATTTCATAATCCTCTTTTAAAGTTTGAAGTGCTGGAATATGTCCATACTTAGCCCAGCCACCCAGGCCAATGATACCGACTCTGATTTTATTATTCTCCATATAATTGGTTATTTAGTTGAGCATATTATTTACGTTACAGTTTGACATTGATGTAAGTTGATTGTTAAAAAAAACTATTTTGTGAATAGCCTTTTTAAGATGATCGTCTTGCGCTCACCGAGGATTTTTTTATAATGCCTGTCGGATATTGCTAATACATTTTTGTAAAGGGGGCCGATTACCATGGGGTAGGTAATAAGCGAGAACATATCAAATAGGAAATTGACCGGATCGGTCTTTAATATTGTCCCTTTTTTCATTTCTTTTTCCACAATCGATAAAAATCGGGCAAACTTATCGGCCTTATAATCACTCAAATCGGCTGTAAGAGGCCGACAGTTCATTTCAATTACCATAAATGTATCGAGGTACGGGTGTTTATCTCTATGGTTTAGAATGTCTTCTATATAATTTGAGATTCCATCGTAAAATGTTGCACTAGGTTCGATCACATAGTTAAGCCGCTTTACTATGCATGAGATCGCATCCTTGTAAAATACATCCATTAGCACATCTTTGGTTCGGAAATAATAATTTACAACTGGTCTTGATACCTTAAGTTCATCTGCTATATCCTGCATGGTTGCATGTAGCTTGCCTTCAACGAAAAACAGTCGTTTTGCCGCTTCTAGTATAGCCTGCTCCATTTCCGTATCCTTTTCTACTTTTTTACGCACATGTCTGACATTAATGTAAGTTCAAAGGTAGCGATGATTGAGGGATTTTAAAAGCAGATGCATTCATTTAACCTGTTTTAACGCCAAAATGATACGCATCAGTAATACATCATACTGACTTAGCCTAGTATGGCCTTTCAGCTGTAAAATAAGTATTCATTTAATACTAGTAGACTGAAATGTCTATGTTCCAGCGAGATCACTTTACATAACCATTTACTTCGCATAATGTGATACGATCATTCCGGAAGCTCCGGTTTTGAGTGCCGTGATAAAGATCAACCGGGGATCAGCGACTGTTCCTGAAATTCCTCCGCTTGATACTTCCATTATGCCAAGAACTTTGTTAGCCCGATTGGTGAACATTACTTTGAATTCCTCAAACAACTCTATGGTTGATTCATTCCAAGAGTTTCTCAGAATCTCGAAGGCATCTTTAGAAGTTAAAAGTTTCGGACGTTGTGAGGGTTTTACATTGGATTTGTACGCGAGTTGGATTTCTGCTACTTGCCATTGTTTCTTTTCATTTGTGCTTTCCATAATTGTAAGGGATTAATTATGGTCATCACCTTTAGCATGGATGTTCGCAGCAACAATAAGGAAACGGAATAATTGGGGGTACCTGAAAGCGAGAGCTGACAGGGGGAAACCGTTTATGCCGTAGTCTTTTGACGCATGCAGAATCATTCCATGCTACTTTTGCCATGATTAATCTTTACATGGAAAGCGTCTGAAACAATGGAGGTTATGGGATCAGCAGGTATAAATAAGCTGATAGAGATGATTACAACGAGCTAATCAGCGAGAATGTATTTTCAAAAATAATCACACCCGACCATTCTTAACCGATAAGCCGCCTACTGAGCTTGTTTCGGGTTCGTTGTCAAGGGTGACGATACCAATATCAAAATAAACATCCATCGTCACTTGCCTGCCCTTGACAACGAATCTGAAACAGGCCTACCTTTGGCTTACCGGTGCGATGGTCTATAACATCTTTACGAGAAATTCACATCCGGGATTTGCTGGACATTTGCATCATCGGCATTTTCATAAGGGTTGGACTGATGCGCATATATACTTCAGCTGCGTATGGATTCTTTCCATAAATCGGATTCAGCATATTGTCTGCTTTAAATAAAGTAGCCTGCGCACCAACCGAAAAATTGGTCTTTATCTTCCGAAGGATAGTATAATTTAATCCCAGCGTTACCGCATTGATATTAAAAATCTGATCGTCACTGAATTTATCGAGTTGAAGTTCAGCGGCTGACTTTTCGATGTATTCGTATCTGCCGTATACAGCCAATCTATCCAGCTGCAAATTGGATTCTACTGTAAATGAATTCTCTTGATGATTACCTCCACTATCGTTGTATCCCCATATTGCTACAGAGGTAAGAGATTGATTCTCACCTGTGAGGGGTAATGAATGATTTATAGAAGCAGTGGTTCTCCATATATCTTCGTTTGGATTCAACTCTTCGGGGCTTTTTATGAAAGCCTGTGATACCTGAAGTGATAAAAAACGCGATGGGTTTGCTGTCAGACGATAGGAATAAGAATCAAATTTGGGCTTATCAAAATTGAAACGCTGTTCATTCGGTTCCCTTCCAGTAAAGAGTGAACCATCCAGTTTAAATATTTTATATCGAAAACCAATCGTGGCTACACCAAAAGTAATATGCGTTGCATCCTGCCAATGATGGCCTAGCGCTGCATCCGGATTGTTCATGACAGAGGGCCGATGCATAAAGGCAACCGGGCCGATCGCAGGTTCGCCCGGCAAACCAAAATAAACAAAAGCATCAATATCCTTCGTGAAAGATTGCGTGTAAGCAACGGAAAGTTCAGAGAACAGATCATGCGGATGTTGCCTATCAACCAGGCGTTTGCCTTTATACGCTTCTCCGGTTTGAAAAAGCAGTGGATATCCGTTACTACCAAATACAGCATCTAATGAAAACATCGTGTTGAAATGGAATAATCCGTTCATGCCTATTTTTCGTTGCCCCATGAGCATAAACCAATTGGGCGCATCTACTTTGGTATCTCCCCGCACACCCTTGTTCCCTACATCCTGGTTGTTGTAGCGAATGACAATGTTGCCATGAATCATATACATCCACTTTTTGGAATGCAGCATATATCCATACATGGGTGAAGCATCCGGAAGCCAGCCAGTTCCTGAACCGTTACGGTTCATAGGTAGATTAAGGGAAAAGGAATGAGACATGGGCACCGTACTTGAATCCATATCAGGGTTCATCATGCTATGGTCCATGGTCATTGAGTCAGCCTTCATTTTTCCGTCATCCATCTTTTTCTGAGCAGCTTTGCCCGATTTTTTCTTGGTGTCAGATGGCGCAGGATTTTGGTGCTCGTGCTGTGCGAAGGCAATGCCAGAAAGCAGGAGACAACCTAGCAGGTAGAATAATTTCTTCATATTAAAAATAGACCCTTGCAGTATTGCTGCAAGGGTCATTAAAATGTTAGATTCGTTTATACATGTTCTTCCACTACCGCGCGGCATTCCTCAGCGCACTTTCTACATTCCTCCGCACAAGCTTTGCAATGCTCCATATGGTGTGCGTGCTTTTCACATTCTTCTGCACAAGCCTCACAGACTTCAGCGCACTCTTTTAGCAAGTGGAATCCATGTTCTGAATCCCTTGCGATGAGTGAAGCTGTTAACTGACAAATGGCTGCACAATCCATGTCGAGCTTAATACATTTTGCTAACATTTTGACGTCCTGCTCATCGAGACAGGCGGTCGTGCAATGGTTACATTCAGCCACGCAATTGTTGAGCGACTCAATCAATGATTTATTATTTTCATGTGCCATGTTGTTTTGAATTTTAGTTGTACTTATTTGAATTACCTGTTATCGTTATTTTTTGTTTATCTCTTTTAGTTTGGCTTTCATTTGCTCAATCTCTGACTGCTGATCCCGGATTATCTTCTCGCACAATATTTTGATTTCAGGATCTTGAATAATTGCTTCTTTCGCCATTAGAATTGCAGCACCGTGATGAGGAATCATGGATTTCAAAAATTGTTTATCATTTACCGCAGCTTGTTTTTGAATCAGCATGAAAAACGCAATCAACCCAATGATGGCTGATGAGAGAATAGCAATATTCCATTTTCGATTCATGTACATGGAACGCATCAACACAATTTCAATTATGATCATGGGCATTGTCATTAAAGATGCCATATAGAATTGGTTAGTGTTTGGGAACACATTTGAAAATGAATTGACCATTGAATACATCAGTATGTACATCGAAATGAAAGACAATACAATCATTGCTGCCAGTATCCTGTAATGCTTAGTGTGTTCGGATGGAGCGTGCTGTTCCATTTTTAAAACAATTAGTAAGATTTATTTTTTAACAACCATTCCTGAAGTTTCTGGATCTCCATATTTTGATCTTCAATCATTTTATTGGCCATCGTTTTGAGTTCATCGTGATGACCGTGATGAAGAAGTGATTGTGCCATCTCTGAAGCGCTTCTATGGTGCTGAATCATTAATGCAGCAAAATCATTGTCAGTATCTCCTGTTATTACTTGCAGGTCTGCATCATTTTTCATGTTAGTCATTGCGGCCTCCGCTTCCATTCCCCATTGCATACCAGTGTCAGAACTCTCAGGGGTATGGCCATCAAGAAATGTTTGTAGTTCCTGAATTTCTGCCTTCTGCATGTCAATCATCGTTTGGGCCATTGTTTTCAGTTCTGCTACATCACCTTTCTCCAGTTCTTTGTTTCCCATGTTAATAGCACCCGTATGGTGCATAATCATCATGGTGGCGAAGTCATCGTCTGCATCTCCTGTCATTTGCATGGCATCCATTTGGGTAGACATATTGTGCATAATGGACATCATCTCATTATCATTGTGTGCTTGTACCTTCAGGCCATTATCATCGTCCTTACAGGCCGATACAACCAATTGAATAAGCAGAGCGGCTGGTATACATTTAGTCAGTTTCATAAGTCATTATTTTGAGTGAAAAATTTGGTGTTTTCTTTAATAACTCAGTTAAACTATTATGCCATTTTTAGGATTTACGAGCGGGTTTTTAATAAAAGCAGAATCATTCAAGGCGACAGTAGAATCCTTCAATTAAACAATGGATTCATCCTCCTATGTTTGCCTTAGACAATTAAAAAGGGATAAAGGGGATGGATAAACATCAAAATGTTGATTGGTCTGCTTTGCATACTGTAGAGGAAATGCGACAGTTGTCGAATTTAGGCCACTGGACAGAAGGGGGTTTGTTTGGATTGATTGGAGTTATTGCACTGTTGCAAACCTTTGGGATAATAAAAAGCTCTCTGGCTCTCTGGCAAAGCTTTATCCTGGTGGCGGGTCTGTTTCTGATTAGTTATTTATTACTTCATCACGGAATTGGAAAAGTGCCATTGGTCTGGTCGCTGGTTATTAAAGATCCACAACAGCGTCAACATCTGCTGATAGCACTCTTGTTGTGTATCGCAGGATTTGCACAAATTCTTTCAAAAGTAAAGCTTATACCCTCCCTACATTATGGATGGCCACTGGCCCTCTTTTTAATCGGAGTTTTATTTTTAGTGCATGAACAGCATGGAACCAGTGAAGCCGTTGACTGGGCACAACGCATTCACCGGTATTTAGGCGTTCTTCTCATTCTGGTTTCCGTTGCGTTTACGCTCGACAGTCTTTTCGCTGATCGTTGTCGCTGGCTAATGTACACATGGCCATCTTTGTTGATTATAACGGCAGTTCTCCTGCTGCTTTATCGCGAACCACATGGCGCTTATGAGCATGGTCAGGTGAATGAAATGAAGTCGCCACATCATTGATTAAAATATTACTTTCCAACAAGTGCATACCGTTTGCAAACCGAAGCCTGAATTGAGCCTGGCTTGCAAACGACATGTATTTGATGTGGCACTCAAAGACTAAATATCAATTTCAGGCTTACGTTTCTACCCATATTATATATTCCGTTTCTTCCCGTGAGCGGATTTTGTGGTGCATATTTTAGCCTGCTTAAATGACTTTGATACGCTACATCGGCTAAGTTTTCAGCGCTTATATAAATACTCAAAAAGTCACTCCTATGAAAACCTTTCACATTGGCGCCCACTCCGGCACTTACTAACCAGTAAGCGGGTGTTCCTGTTTCTGTATTGAAAGTTTTAAAATAATTATCCTGCCTGAAAAAATAATCTATCCCGAATTTCACGTAAGCGTTTGTCAGTTTGTTGCCTGTCCTTTTAAACTGCGCCTTCAATTCTCCTCTGTACCTGGGTGCCGGTATAAAAGGCAAATATTTAGTACTGTCCGATTGATTATTTTGTGTTGCCCGAACATAAGAGAAAGAGTTCTCAATATGAAGCCAGTCTAAAGGGTGGGGATGAACATCTATATAAAATTCTCCACCCAATAAAGTCGCATTTCCTTGCGCAAACTTATAAGCGGGTGCAGGATCTGCCGGATCGGGAATCGAGTCATTACCCGACTTACTGATTAGTTTTTCCGAGAAAATATAGTTTGAAATAAAGTTGGCGAACGGAGTAACCTCAAGTGTTACGTGCTGAGTATTTAAAAAATACGCAATGTCTATTTGATGGCTTATTTCAGGTTTTAATTCAGCTGTTCCATACTCAAATCTAAAAGTACCTTCGTGTCGTCCGTTAGAGGCGATTTCAGCAATGTTGGGTGCTCTAAATCCTCTTGATAAGTTAAATTTCAGTGTAGACTTTTTATCCACTTGATAAGAGAGTCCTATACTTCCCGAAAAACTATTATAGTCTTTATTGATAGGTTTAAACTTTAACTCCGTTGTCGCGTCTTCCACGCTAACAGGATTTCCCAAGCTGTCTAAAATCAACTCTTTAGTCTTAATGCTTCTATTGTCAAAGCGCAAACCCCCGGCAAATGTCAGTTTATTAAAAGTTTTCTGTGTGAACACAAATCCACCTATATCAAATAAGTGATAAGCAGGAATTAAAAACTCCAAACCCTTATTTGTATTGCTTTGTTCCATACCGCTAATACCTGCTGATGTTTCCCAGCCGTTCGCTTCTAAAAAATTATATCGCAGATTGTAATTAAAGGTATTGAGGTCAAAAAACAGTGCTTTGTCATTCGGATTTAGCACATCGCCATATTCTTTCCGCTTACTGTTCTGATATCCCAAGTCTAAATTAATTGTCCCCTTTTTCAGGACGTAGAAATTATTGGTCTGCAATCTTAAATGATTTATGACCTGGTGCGGAAATCCAATACTATAACCACCTAAGTCCGTAGCAGTAGCTGAAGTTTCTATAGTGGACCCGTTTCCATCGGGTTTAGCAAAAACAAAGTGACCTAAGTTATCCCTGTCCCCCTCCGGCATATTAATTTCATTATTAAACGAGCTAATATTCAGATGGGAGTAGCCCCAAGTTCGATTAACCCCTAAAAACAAATTTCCATTATACTCCCGGAATCCCGAATTATAGACTTTCCCGTCATACTTGTTCTGATAGTTACCGGCAAACTTATTACTAAATCTTCCAAGCCACTGGAAACCATTTTTGTTCCCCGCATTTGAAAGTGAATAACCGATTAAGTTATTATTGCTTTGATAATTCGATACCAGCTGGGTTTTAATTTCGCCCGCAGATGGCGCTTTTGGTGAAATGAAGTTTAAAACTCCGGCAATACCATCAGAGCCATACATTAAGCTTCCCGGGCCTTTTACAATTTCAATTCTATCAATCGAATATTGATCGATTTCAATACCATGTTCATCACCCCATTGTCCACCCTCTTGACGAATGCCATTATAAAGCGAAATCACCCTGTTATACCCCAGACCTCTGATAGTTGGCTTTGAAATGGCAGCGCCCGTAGTAATTTGACTCACGCCAGGAATATTCTTTAGTGCATCTATTAAATTGGTGCTACTATTTTGATTGAGAGTTCCAACATCAATAGGTTTAATTACGACAGGGCTTAGTTTTAATTCTGTTGATCTTGAAACTCCTGTAACTACAATTTCACTCAATTCCGTTGCAGATTCACTCAATTCAAAATTAACAACTGTGTCCTGGCTTACATAGATACGACTTGTAATATTCTTATATCCGATATAGCTGACCTCAAATAAGTAAGCTCCAGTCCTTACGTTATCCAGACTATAATTTCCTTCAACGTCTGTTGCGGTTCCAAATTTCAAATCGTTGATGTAAATGGCAGCGCCAATTATATTCTCGTTTGTTTGTGCGTCTTTTATGTTGCCGGAAATTCTATTTTGAGCAACACTATTCTGAATTGCGAAAGCCAACGCAACCATATAAAATAATTTTAGTTTCATCGTTTTTTCTATTTTAATTAAATGAATAAGCGGCCGAAACAATAAATTGTTCAGCAACAATTAAATAAAAACAGAAGAAATAAGGGAGGGCCTCTATTGGAAAAAATAGAGTGGTTTCGGAAAAATAACTTTGCGGAAGTTATTAAATAACCCCGGTTAAATACATTGGGTAAACACTGAATCGAAACGCTTAATAGATGGTGTGGCGAAATGGTATGACTATCACACAGCGCACATTTTTCTGATGTCTTCGATATATAGGCTTCGTGGCTGGACTTACCATCATCCGCATGATGGGATACAATTGCCTTTTCGAAAGGCTCTATTTTTAATTTATGGTGATGGAATAAAATGTAAGGACTGTTGCTGAAGATATAAAGCAGTAATAGAAACACTGCATAAAATCTCCGCTGGATAAAATGTTTAAAACTCCAAGCGACCTTTACAGAAGTAATCGACAAACGACAAAGATATCCAATCAGATTCTCCATTGTGGCTTTTATTTTATCCCATGGCGAGTCCACTGGAGTTTGTGAACACCGCAGGATAAATTGAAATAGGATGCATAGCCACTTCATTGTCAAAGCGTACTTTTCAAAACATGTGATGGACTTATTCCAAAGAAAGATACAAACGTTCTATTGAGATGGGCTACGTCTGCAAAACCAGATATCTGCGCTGCCTGCGTTAGGCTGTTGCCGTCAATAACCAGTTGAAGCGCCTGACGGATGCGACACCATAGAATATATTTTCTAATGGGTATACCAATCTCCGTTTTGAACAAATGAAATAACCTGCTCTCTGAAAGACATGCCTTTTCTGTTAATTGTTTCATCGTCATGGTCTCCTCCAAATTCTTTTGAATGAAGCCAATCAGTTTGTCGATTCGTTCATCCACGATGGGGTTAAAGGAATAGAGGGGATGAAGAGCGAAAAAGGTTTTCAGTAAATATTCCTTAATGGCTGATTCTAAAATGTTCTCTCGCATTCCCTTTCCCAAAAAGTCTATAAGTTTGAGGGACACTTCATCTTCCAGTACCAGAATACCTTCACCTTTAAGAAGAATATTGAATTGCCGTGCAAATGGACTTTCCGGATCGAAATAAAGAAATATTGCAGCGCCCTCTCCATAGGTTTGATGCATCTCATCTGCTTTTAAAATTATACCTCTCGCGGTATAATGTTTACCATGATGGATAACAGACATTGACAAATCTTTTGCCAGGATTATCTCCAGCGCGTGATGCGCATGCGGTTTTGTACGGATGTTCGTTCCTCCGAATACGACCATGTCGCTATAGATGAGTAAAGATTGTGTTACTGTATTTTTCGCAAGCATCGTTTTGCTACCTAATGGATTACCTTCTTATCTGAAATTATTATTCGGGTTAATTGCGTACAGGTACTTGCCCAGTCAATTGAATCACCAGGTCAATGTTATCGTAAATCATTTCGTCTCCGAGATTTTCAAAAAATGAATTGGAACCGAACTTGATATTGTATTTACTCCTGTCGAAAGTCAGTTGGGCTTTGGCGGTTACAATCCCACCCGTAACGATCACTGTCGCAGGAAACGTAATCGCTTGTGTGATACCTTTGATCGTCAGGTTTCCGGTAATCCTATATTCATCACCCTGAAGCTGCTGAACTTTGGTGATCTGTAAACGGCTTACCGGATTGCTACGAACGGAGAAAAAATCATCTGATTTTAAATGATCGATCAGCCAGACATTAGATTTCTTATCTTGAATGTCCGTACAGATAATACTGTTCATATCCATTTCAAAAAAGCCACCGGTTAGTTTTTTTTTACTCAGTACCATTTCACCCTTCACAAATGAAAGAGTACCCGTATGTTCCCCAGTTAGTTTCTTGCCCGTCCAGTTGACTGAACTTTCAGCCGTCCTGATTTCTATTTTTTGCGCCTGTGCCACTGAGGCAAAAAGTACCAGTCCACTTACTATCAATTGTTTTAGTATGCTCATCGCCATCCGTTCATCCGTAATGAATTGCGAAATACTTTTTCCTTATTTTGTTATTGATTTATTCTTCCATTCAGCAATCAATTTTTGATTCACTGTGACTACCTGGTCTAATTTCTTTTCTTTAGCTAACCGGGAGGATGTCTCGGCCGATTTGATTGCCTGGCTATAATTTCCTAATGCCGCTTCTATCTTGGCCTGAAGCTGGAAGTACATGACTTCATCGCCTTTTTTGTTGGCGGTCTTAATCCAATCAAGCGCGGTGTTTAAATCCTTATCATTATTGAAGTAATATAAACTGGCCTGATAGTAAAGATTTGGTTTATCCTCTTTGCCTTTGACGATGCGTTCATTTATCTCAGCCATTACTCTATCATCTGCATTTGTCCTGAGATTTAATTTCACCTGCGTGTTTTCCCAAGCCAGGTAGATACTGGCCGATTCTTTTATAATATCGTTCATCTCGATGGTAAAGGTTTCATAAAAGCGTGGTGCATTTTCCGGCTTCACCTTGAATCGTACAATGTCAAGGTCTTTGGTATAATTGGATGCACCATGCATGGCGGTGTCCTTATTGATAATAATCGTCCACTCTTCTTTGTCGGGTATCGTGAAAAGAGAATAGGTTCCTTTCGGAACACTATTTCCATTCAACTGCACGGTATCCGAAAAATGTATAGTGGTTGCATCGCTGGCACCGGTTCTCCAGAGTTCTCCGAACGGAACGAGGTTGCCAAAGATCTTTCTGCCTTTTGCACCGGGTCTTGAGTACTTCACTACTACATCGGTAAACCCCACCTGTTGCCTGATTTCCGCATCAGGACTAGCGTGAGGAAAATTCAATTGTGCTACTAAAGGATAGCTGATTATCAGGGTAAAGAAAAAGGAAAGGATATTTAATTTTTTCATGTTGTTAGTGAATGCGTTTATTATTGAAGTTTAGTGTAGTTCTATACTTTTAACAGTCGTGCATTAATGGCCACCACGACCGTGCTGACACTCATGAGCACGGCACCGATCGCAGGGCTCAGCACAATACCGGCATTGTAAAGAATGCCTGCTGCCAGCGGCATGGCAATGATATTATAGCCCGTAGCCCACGCGAGATTCTGAATCATTTTTCGATAGGTGGCTTTTCCAAAGAGGATCAGGTTGACGACATCTTGCGGATTGCTATTGACCAGTACAATGCCTGCTGTCTCTGCGGCTATATCAGAACCTGATCCTACGGCTATGCCAATGTTAGCCTGTGCTAAAGCCGGGGCATCATTTACACCATCACCCGTCATGGCAACAAATTCCCCTTTGTTCTGAAGCTCTTTAATCTTTTCCAGCTTTTGATGCGGCAACACCTCAGCTATAAAGCCATCCATCCCAAGTGATTCACTCACCTGCCTGGCGACTTCCTTATTATCACCCGTAAGCAACAAGGTTTTTATTCCATTGGCACGAAGTGTTTTGATGGCCTGAGGAGATTCTTTTCTGATTTCATCGGCCAGTCCGATGAACCCAGCCACCATTTCATCGCGTAACACATATACCACCGTTTCGGATTGCGTTGACGGAGCAATGGATGTCTGTAGATTATTTTCTTTTAAATAACCGGGGCTTACCACCTTTATGGATCTACCTTCGATTGTAGCTTGTATTCCTTTCCCGGTAATTGCACTGAAGTTCTGTATGACAGGTAAGTTTAAGTTCAACTCCTGCGCTTTCTTTGCAATACCCGTGGCAATAGGATGCTCCGAATTTTGCTCCAGCGCTGCGGCCCATAAGAGCACCTGATTACGTTCAATATTTTCTCCTAACGATTCAAATCGCACCACTTTAAATTCTCCAACTGTGAGTGTACCTGTCTTATCGAAAACAAGCGTGGTGATTTTGCGTGAGTTCTCGAATGCTGTCCTGTTCTTAATCAGCAATCCGCTTTGCGCAGAAATAGCAGTTGATCTGGCAACGACCAAAGGCACAGCAAGTCCTAAGGCATGAGGACAACAAATTACAATGACAGTCACCATACGCTCCATGGCAAAGGCCAAATCTTTACCAATGGCTAACCAAATGATAAACGTCAATGCACCAGATGCAAGAGCGATGATGGTTAACCATTGCGCAGCCTTATCGGCAAGTAGTTGCGTTTTTGATTTACTGTCCTGTGCGTCCTGCACCAGTTTGATAACCTGCGCGAGGTAAGAGTCTTTACTTCCATGAGATACTTCAACTTTGAGTGAACCATTTCCATTAATGGAACCGGCAATTACTTTTTCTCCATTCACCTTCTCAACAGGTTTTGATTCACCCGTCAACATCGATTCGTTCAGGAAACTCTTCCCATCTGCGATGATCCCATCAGCCGCTATTTTTTCTCCCGGTTTGACTAAAATAATATCACCAACTTTTAGTGAGTCGGTCTTCACTTCAACAATCTGCTCGCCTTGTACAAGATGTGCTTCGGAAGGCATGAGTTGTACAAGCAATTCCAGTTCACGTGAAGCACCCATGATCGATTTCATTTCGATCCAATGACCAAGCAGCATAATTAAGATCAGCGTAGCCAACTCCCAGAAGAAGTCCATCCCCTGAAGTCCTAACACAATAGCCACGCTATACGCATAGGCTACCGTGATCGCCACGGCAACTAAGGTCATCATGCCGAGAGATTTTGCCTTCAGTTCATCCTTGAGCCCTACCAGGAACGGCCATCCACCATAAAAGTAAACTACTGTAGACAATGCCATTAGCAAATACAATGATCCGGTAAAGGACCAGTTTATGCTCAGCCAGTGCTGGATCATTGGCGATAACGCCATGATCGGTATGGTTAAAATCAATACAATATAGAAGCGCTTTTTAAAGTCATCGATCATACCGGCATGGTGAGCGTGACCACCTTTTCCGTGATCACCATGATGTTCGTGTTGCTGCATCACAGTCGACTTGTCCATCTTCATTGCTGCGTGATCATGATGTATAGGTTCATGCTGGCTACCTTTATCAGGTTGCGTTTTGTTGGCAAGTGGTATCAATGTCATTCCACAAAGAGGACATTTTCCAGGTGCATCTTTGATCACTTCCGGATGCATCGGGCAAGTGTATTGTTGTGCGTGTGTATGTTCCATTGCTTCTAAGTTTTCTTACTTTTAATAATTCGAAATCCCATTGTCTGTGCTATGGCCGGAAGCGTCATGATACAGGCAAAGAGGACAATAATTATGATCATCCTTTTCTCGATCACCTGATACAGGATGCCGTGGATAAGCACCAACAAAAACAGTATATAGTTCCAGCGTTGGACAGCTTTCCATCGCTTGGTTTTAAGCCACCGGAGAGAAAGATCATTGGACAGGAATAAGAGAACAAGCAATATTAGACCTGCCAGCAAGCCTGTATAATTAGCGATGCCAAAAAGGTCATCACGAAATTGATAGCTATTGAGTCCTTCTACTGCTTTAAAAAAGTATAACCAGATATTGCCCATGTGTACCTGGATGCCGATCACAACGTGCAACAGTCCCGTGATGCCGCACCAGATACCAATGTCGCGTCTCAGATCAGTCGAAACCGGGTTGAGGCTTTTTTTATAAACATTGAAGGGCCCGATCAATAAAGTACCTGCCAGTAAAATGATAGCGACATATCCGGTAGCCATGCTCCATAGATATTTCACATCATCACCAGGAATTAACCTGATGAATAAGAACAGCAATACACCTGTTGCAATCAACAGCATGGAGTGATGTTTCAATCGTACTTTTAATCTGGCTGACATTTTATTCAGTGCTTACTACCTTGTGGTGGATTATTACAATTGATTAAATGAGATTGTTAAAAGACTAAGCTTGCTACTTTCACTATTTTATCCTTGTCATCGGTCCAGGCGAAAAACAGTTCCTTCCCTGACTTTGTCATCTGCGGAAACCCGCTCGATCTTGACTCTGATGATGAAGCGATGATGATGGATGAATCCTTTGTACCATCAGTATGTACTTTTGCTGCCTTGATGGTTGTGCCCTCCATCCAGCTGGCCATTACCGATTCATCGTCCAGTATGACTATATCTACTCTTCCAATGGCGCTTCCCTCATCTACCTGAATAGGAGAATCAAATGACTTTCCGCCATCACGCGAAAAAATAACATTCACTTTCGACTTCCCCTCGGGAACAGTGTACCAGGCAACAGCTACCAAATTTCCATTGGCTACAACGCGAGGTCCGTTGACAGGACAGCCTGCTATTTTCCAATTGTCATGATAGATCGCTTCGGGTTGAGTCCACTCGTTGTTGATTAGTCGCACAATGGACATATCACGAATTTCATCTTCCGAGCGATCCCGATACACCACTACCGGGCCATTGGCTGTTATGGCTGCACTTGTCTGGCAACAATCACAGGTACGATTGTCCAATTCCCATTCGTTTATTTTCTTTCCTTCCTTGTCAACCATGGCTGCCCGCAAACTCATCTGGCCATGATGTCCTTCGTGATTTTCCATTCCTTCCATAACTGTGTTTCTCCCATCCAGCCAGGCGATGAAAAAATTCTCTTTATACGGAAGCATGGATACAAAACCATGTTCTGCTTCTTTACCATCGTCATGCAAGGTGCTGGAAGGTTTCCATGTAGCACCCTGATCCAGCGATGAAGTCATTTTTACATCGTAGGCATAAGTGCCATCACCGCTTTTCGCGAGATAATGCGCGATGAAATCATTTCCGTTGGTAGCCATCATTGGATAATCCGCCCAATTCACAAACCAATTCTTTCCCGAATCAATCAATACAGGTTGCGACCATTTACCAGTCTGAAGGCTTGCGAATTTTAACTCATTTTTGCCTTCCATTTTTTCAATCCATGACAGGTACACCTTTTCGTTTTCATCGGTAAATAAATACGGTTCGCCACTGCCTGCTTTTGTAGGCGATTCCATTGTTGTGATGACTGGACCTTCAGTGGTCTTCTTAATATTACATCCGGTAACTAACAGAAGCGACAAGATGATAACGGGGTATTTATTCATGACTATTTATAATTTTGGTTAGCAATTCAATATTGGCGGCCTCGTCCCACTCGCGGTAGCCTGTCTCCGAGAAAGCCAACTCACCTGTTGGGCTTATAATATAGGTGGTGGGCAATGCTGGGATGGCGAGTTCTTCCAGATTTTCCAACTGCACATAATGAAGATTAAGATCTCGTTTAGTTGTAAAACTTTGGATCTGTTCTACAGTTTCATTGGAGGCAACTAGAAACTCAATCTTACTATCTTCCAGAGCATTTTTTGCTCTTTCGATAGAAGGCATCTCTTTGATACAAGGCCCACACCATGTTGCCCAAAAATTGATGAAGATTGTTTTACCCTTGTATCTATTTAAATCGATGACTTGGCCATCCAGTTCTTTGATCTTTATCTTTTCCTGAATGAGGGGCTCTTTTGTTTTTGAATTGGATGATTGATCTTTTGATTTGCCTGTGCACGCCACTATCAGTAGAGTGAGGGAAACACATAGAAGTATGTTAGACAACAACCGATGATGAGTAATGTTGATCTGTTTTGTGAATGATACAATCATTTGAAATTGAATTGAGCCTTGCATGGTTTTTAAAATTAGAAGTAGTGTCCGTAAGTATCTGTGCTGGAATTTTGATTCTATTCAAAAAAGTCAATCATCCGTAGCTGTTTTATATGACTTCATTCAAGTTCTTTTAAAGATTTCTCTTTTCTTTATAGATCACGTAAATCACTACAGGTGTAGCGGAGCATTTATACCTGCTGATGCCATATATTGTAGTGAATAAAATTGTTGTGTAGCACGTCCTTGTTTGTCAGCTCCCAGTTTTATACTGGTGTAGTCAGCAAAGGCACCTTGCACATCAGTTTGGATGAAGAAATACTTATAGATATTTAAACGTATACCCAAACTAATTCCAGTGACCCAACCTTCGTAGCGAAAGGGACCTTGTCCATAGCTGCCAAACATTCTTGAATGTGTGTACGAGATAAGGGGTCCTGTACCTAATTTTCCGATGGCACTCAACTGAAGAATTCTTGTGGCCAACAATCTTTTTTTCTTTACCAGGTTAAACAAGAGATAATTGTTACCATCTGTATGCTCAAATCGAACAAAGTCTGGTGTGACTAAAGTGTCCTTGCTGATCTCCTTTCCTCTAATATTTCCCTGGACAAAAATGGTTTGATTATCATTCATAACATATTTCAAATGGTTCCAACCGATTTCAATTCCGAGATCATGTTTATCATTAAACAGGTAACCTATATGCAAATCATACTGTGGTATTGTCAATCGTGATGGCTGCCAGAATCGCTCCATGCTGGGCCTATCCTGGGCCGTTGCAGATTTAAAAGTAAAGTCATAGTTGTCGGTCTTTTTATTCTCAAAATGGATATCACTCTTTGAATACGAATCTCTGTTATACCCCCAACTAAAGTAAAGGGTACCCATTTTCTTTGCAGGGGTTTGATAAGAAACGTTTGATTTTTGTCCAAAGGAGAATCGTTTTACTATAAGTGAAAAGAATAAAATTAAAAACAGAGTTCTGTTTTTAAAGATTAGGTTTCTGTCTGTTAACATCAGGCTAAGTGTAGAAGTGAAAAAATAACGGTCATACGCTGGCATAGAGTAATAATTTTTTAATACGAGTTCATTTAATATTCTTTATCGATTTCGTGTGTATATAAAATATATAGTTCATTTCACTTCTTACCAGAGGATAGTCAGCCCCGCTCCGTATTTATAATCAGAATCGTAAGAGCTATGTATATAAAATCGCTTACCAATATTATAGTCAAAGTCGATATTGTATTCTTTGTCTGTATTAGCAGACAAACTCAATCGCAATCTTTTCGTAAGTGGTATATCATTTCGTGAAAGCTGAAAGCGCACTTCTCCTTTGTGGTCCGCGCGAAGTTCTGACTGAATGAACATTGGCAACAAATAGCGAACTCCAACTACGCCTACTTTACGATCAACACGTTTGCCGTTTTCTGTGATTTGAAAAGTATTTCTGATATCAACTCCGATGAACGCTGATAAAAACTGACGCTTGTCAAGAAAATACTGGTAATCTGGTTGAAACTCATATTTGTTTTTGTAACTGATTCTATATGTAGAACTAAGAATTGCTTTATTACCAGACAAGTTTACGTTTCCAAACACTGCATCAGTAGCAATCTTTGTGACTCCCCATAAGTAATGCTTCTTATCTTCTTTAAAGACCATTCTTTGTTGCATGGGCATTAATTGGGTATTGGGCGGAGAGTCTTCATAGCTCACCACTCGTGCCATACCCGCCATCATGTGATATAAAATGTGACAATGAAAAAACCAGTCTTTTTCTTCGTTGGCATAAAATTCAATCGTGACGGTTTGCATGGGTGCAATGTCAAAAGTGTGTTTCATAGGGGAGTATTCACCTTGGACATTGACAAACCGGAAGAAGTGACCATGTAAGTGAAGCGGATGCCGCATCATGGTATTGTTGACGAGCGTCATGCGCACGTTCTCCCCTTTGCGAATTAGAATTTTGTCTGACTGGGATAATGTTTTGTCATCAAACGACCATACATACCGAATCATGTTACCGGTAAGGTTGAGTTTGATTTCTCGCAGGGGCGATCCCTTCTTTAAGGTCGTAGGGTTAATTGCGCGCAACATATCATAATTGAAGGTTACTTCTTCATCTGCACCCTTGACCATGTTGTTCATGTCCATACCAGGCATGTCCATTTCTTTCATCGTAGTATCTATAGGCATATTCATGGCAGACGAATCACTCATTTGCGTTGAGTCCATTTTCCCCATTTGCATATTATCCTTTGTGGTACTATCCATATTATTCATGTCCATGTCCTTCATATCCTGCTTGTTCATGCTTCCCATATCCATGCCTTTCATGTCTCCCATGTCATTCATTTCCCGCATCATACCGAAGTAGTCAAACCGGGGCAGATCTTTTACTTTCATCTTCATGCCTTCACCCAGAAACAGAGATGCGTGACCGGAAATGTCCTGAGCCGTGGCACGAAATTCATACGCCATATTATCATCAGGAATTTCTATCTCTATGTCATACGTTTCCGCTATTGCAATGAGTACTTTATCCACCTCTAAAGGCTGCACGGGTAAACCATCGGCAGCAACAATCTTCATTTTTCCTCCGGCATAGCTCAACCAGAAATAAGAGGATGCTGCACCATTAATGATACGTAGTTTTACTGTCTCCCCCGGCTTACCTTCGGTCCAGACTTCTTCTGATTTTCCATTGATCAGAAAACGATTATAATACACATCAGAAATATCCATAGCTGGCATGCGATTCCACTCGGTCTTGATGCGGTCTTTCAGATAACCTTTGTCAATCGCTTCAGCATAACTTTGTACAGAATTCTTTTTGATGGCATACCAGTCGGAACCACGCTTTAAATTGCGTAGTACTTCATGTGGATTCTCATCCGTCCAATCGCTGAACATGAGAACATGTTCTTTATTATCTTCTTTTTTGCTATTCGGGTGAATAACAATGGAGCCATAAATGCCTGATTGTTCTTGCAGCATCGTATGCGAGTGATACCAGTAAGTCCCCGATTGAATAAGGGGAAAGGTGAATGTATGTGTCGATTGTGCCCGGATAGGCGCGGTCGTTAAATACGGCACTCCATCCTGTTCATTGGGCAGCAAGAGACCATGCCAGTGTATGGAAGTTTCTTCGTTCAATTTGTTATGAACACGGATGATTGCCGTATCCCCTTCATTAAAATGAAGTACTGGTCCGGGGATTCCTTCATTGATGGCTAATCCTTTTTTTTCCTTACCGCTGAAGTTTACCATGATGTGATCAATGTACAGGTCGTACTCCACGCGTTTGCCGTGATAGACTAGTTCTTTCTCTTCGTGCATAGCATGATGCTGTGCATAGGAGGCAGTGGATGTCACCAGCATTGGCAACACCCACTTCACCCAATTGAATACAGTACGTTGATATTTTTTAATGTTCATGTTCAGCATGAACTTTTGTACTGTCTGCTTTCATAGCTTCCAGTTTCATTCCGCACTTGGAGCATGTATCGCCTGCTTTTCCTGTTACCTCAGGATGCATGGGGCAAGCATAAGCCATCTGTGTTGAGTCCATTTCCATTTCATCATGATGGGCAGTGGTGTCACCTTCCGCATGATGGTGGTCTTCGTCCATGCTTTGTTCTTTTTTACTACCGCAGCTTGTAATCAATAAAGCGGAAACAAATATCCCAGCGATAAGGATGGTTATTGTTAAAACTGATTTTCTCATAGTTTGTTTGTTTTGAGTTTTGTAAGGATAAAGATTAATGATGGTGATGTTCCATTTCCAGGTATTTGCCTTGCGGCCCAATTCCTTCGATGTGTACTAACTGCGCACCGTAATGTCCTGCACGGGATACACTGACCGCGGAAGTGACCAGGATGACTGCTATTATAGCCATTGCCCACCGTTTTGTTTTGAAGACAAACAAATTCACCACCTGCAAAATCAGCGCAATGATACCCGTATTGATTGTCCACTCCGCCCATTTATCATGTTGTTCCAATACCATTTTAGCGTGGTCGCTGATCCCATACGTGTGCGGATGAAAATTCCTTCCGGCCATCCATGCAGCCAATACGCCTATCAGAAGAATGACCGCTATTATCCAAGCGATTTCCTTCTTGATTAGAATCAGGTTCAGCAGTTGAAGAGCAGCAGCTACAATGATCAACACGATTGCAAAGTGTACAATGAGCGGATGAAGAGTAGGGAAATCATCAAGGTCTGCCGTGATTTTAGATTGATTGCTTGCCATGGCCTCATCGTGATGGTGCACGGTGTCGCCCTGGATGTGTTCAGATTGTGTTGCTGTGCTGTCTTGCTTTTTTTTCTTATGTCCTTCATGAGCATCTACCTGGATAAATGCAGAAAGCATAAGCACTATCATTAGCACTAATCTTGTTTTCATGTTTAATTTTTTTTACCAAAACTTTTAAAGATCAGAATGATTTTTAAAAGCTTCGGCATGATTACTTGTTACTAAAAAGTCAATACGATTTTTACCAGATAAAGAGAATACAATTCCATGCAGGAATTTCTTTCTGGATTTTTAAGAAAGGGAAAAGGGAGGTGCGCGTAATGATTGGATGGAGAGAAAAAACTTCTGCGGTAAGTCACGCGCATGGGGTACGGGTGAAGGAAGGTATGCCAGGATGGGCAACGCAACTGAAATGATGATCGGTTGCTCGAACACAAACACCGGGGCATGTTCCTTTTCCTGGAATGAATATTTTGCTGAACCGATAAAATCCCCATTAGAAAAATGGGTGAAGACCGGCAAAGCAGGTTTTGATCCTTCCTTGTGTGAATGCGCGTGATGATCACCGTGATGGTGGTGTGAAGAAGCCGACTGTTTTGCTTTCTCCTTTACATGGGTATGCGGCAGGATATGATGCGCCAGCGCCACCGCAAAAGCGGTGAAGAACAGGTACGATATCCATTGGCGTCTTAACATTTGTAATCTTCCCTTTACCAGGAATTATTTATAAATCAAAAATACCTAAAAATGTCGCCAAATGCTTGAAAAAAACACCTCATTGGGGCGTAAATGAGGTTGATTTCGCAATTTTTTCGAGAATTTTATGACTGTCTCCGAATTTGCAAAGGGCATCACAATGCTCCCTCAGATCAGAGAAAAGTATATACCGGATTTGCACCTCGCTTTTCTTAATCGATGGCCTGCTCAACTGAAGTATAACGTCCTTTTCCCGTTCGTTGGGAATAATGATGAATAAGGCACTTTGGTGATCGGTCAATGAAAAAGCCAGGTCTGAAAGACGTAAAATCCCCGAGTAGATAGACGTGCTCTTTTCAACCTCGAAGGCGCATACCGCCCGGTTCGACTTTTTTTCAAACCAGATCACATCAATCAACTGAACTGTGCTATTGGTGTCTTTGTCCAAAGGAAGATCGGGGAAAGCATCCAGGCTGATAAATGAAAAATTCACCGCACCGTAACACTTGCCCCGGTCGTTGCTGGCAGCGATCGGATCATAACCGAGTGCCTTGCCGATTTTTAACAAGTGATATTGCATCTCTGTATGTAAATCTTCCTCATGCTTTTCGCTCAGAACCTCTTTGTGTCTTCTGTCGTATTGTTTGAGCAACTTGGCTTTGTCCTCTTCGGAAATAATCTGTCCATCGATAATCACATTGCGCATTCCAATCTCAAACAATAACCCGCTGATGGCACCCAGGTCATTTGATAGTTCGTTTTTGTACTCCTTGTTTTTGTCCAGAATGACTTCCCTCATTTTCAAATATTCTGTCCAGCTACCGAGCTTCTTTTTATCATTAAACAAATAATTAAACCCATTTACGATAGCCGTATTAAATGGGGGCAGAATAGTGGGATGAAGAAAATAAAGAATGCTTGCTACGGCAGGGCCGAGTCCTTTGATCTTGAGGGAATCAAGTTTTATTATTTCGCGTATAAGTTGTTCTTCTTTCGTGGCACCTAGACAGTTTTCCAGAAACTGACCGAAGGCTTTTTTATTAGACTGGTTTTCATAAATATCGGGTATACGCATCTTGGGCTTCCAGTAGAATGGATGGGCAGCTCCTTCGAATACTTGCTTTTGCTCTGTGATAGCCGCAAGCACCACTTCCAGTGATGACCCTTTAAAATCATTTCCGAATTTTTCATTCTTGATTTCTTCCACTACCTGTAACACGCCTCTTCGAATGGATCGGAAAGCTTTGAGCCGTCTTTCACTACCGATAAACCAGGAATTATAAACCGATGCGGGATCATGTTTATACTTGTTTATGATCGTGAGGAAGGGCTGCTCCATTATACTTTCGTTAATGTCTTTTCAATTTAAGACTTTCGTTTATATACTTTACCGAAATTCATTTTTCATTACCTGATTCTGCCAACACCTTTCGATATTTATTATAGGTTTCATCGGACTCAAAGTAAATGATCTTTCCGGTTTTGTCGGGATCAAGAGTGACAATAGACAATGCCTTGTCCACTTTTCGATGGCTTACAGGGTCAACCGCATAGTGTACACTGTCAATACCCAGTTGATGTACACAATGCTCACTACAAGCGAAGTACTTCTTCTCACCCGAAGATACTTCTATCTGCTTACCTCCTAAGTATATATCGGAGGCCATACAGATTTTTTGGTGTGCTATACTGTCACCTAGTGCGGGTAAACTTTTTTGATATTCATTTACCTCTCCAACATTCTCTTTCGCATCCTTATAAATACCGTAAGCGATCCAAAGCATGGCTCCGCCCACAATAACAATGGTCAAGGTGGTGATGAATACATTATAGACCTTGGTCTTTGTTTTCTTTGTCACTCCCTTTTTACCGGTCTTCTTATTTGTGCGCCCGCTCATGAGTGTTTGAAATCGATTTCACTTTTTAACAAATGGAATAAGCCCCCGATGTAGATGCATCAGGGACGTTCTTACTAATGAATCATTTCTTTTACGCTTCCGCATTTCAGCATCGCGTCACCGAAATAAGGATTCTTGATTTCTTTTTCATTGGAAACCCAATACGCGCCTTCATTTTTATTGGCCATGGGACAATAATCGAGGTATAGCATGCCCATCGAAAGTTTACCGCCCTTCAGCAAGGTAGCCATCTCACTACTTAGTGTGCTGAATACTTTCCGTTGTTCTTTCAAATCAGATGAAGCAGCAATTTTCGAAGCGGCTTCGCTGGCACTGGTTGATCCACTTACTTCTTTTAACGCTTTCTGTAATTCATCCGCGCCCATTTTTGCCTCATCGGCTTTGGAAGCAACCAGTGCATCCTTTAAATGAACATAATGTTCATAAGCAGTGCCCAGTTTGGCATCCTTGAACATGGCCATATTCTGATCCATCTTTTTGTCGTCTTTCATTTTAGCATGGTCATGTTGTGCAAAAGCTCCCCAGCTTCCTAGAACCAGGCAAAGCATCATCATTTTAGTTTTCATAATATTAGTTTAAAAGTGTTGTTACATAATTTCAAAATTCAGCATCATGCCATCGTCCTCGTGTTCCAGGTTGTGACAATGCAAGACAAACGTTCCGGTGTAATCAGAAAAAGTCATAATCAGTCTTACTTTTTCTCCTGGCATAAGAAGCACGGTATCTTTCCAACCTTTCTCTGTCGCGATAACTTCATTTCGTCCACCCATGCGCTCCAGTATCTGAAACTGTACGCCATGAATATGCATGGGGTGAATCTCATCGCCCATCATATTATCAAACTCCCATATCTCCGTTGTACCCGCTTCAACTGTTTCATCAATTCGTTCCATCTCAAATGTTTTTCCATTGATGGAGTGACGGTTCATTCCGCCTCCCATACCACCAATCATCGCGGCTATATCAAATGTGCGTGTCTTTACCGATGATGAAGAAGGAATGGACGTGATCGTTGAAAGTGTTGATGGTAGTGTGAAATTATTGACAGCGTTACTTTCTATTTTAAATTTCATAATACTGAAAGCCTGTCTTCCCTGAAGATTATACTTGCTGAACTTGTTACTGACAAGAAATAATTCCTGTCCGATGGTAAGGGAGGAAAAATCTACAAGCACATCAGCTCTTTCACCAGGTGCTAACATAATACTTGTTACCGTTTCTGGTGTTGCAAGTAAACCACCATCCGAGCCGATTACATGAAAGGGTATTCCATTGGAAAGTGTCAGATTGTAAACACGTGCTGTTGATCCGTTGAGCAAGCGCAATCTCTGCCAACCCTTGCTTACACTCGCATAAGGTGAAAAAATTCCATTGACAATAATTTGTTCACCCAGATAACCTGTCATGATCTCGTCATTCGTTGGGGAATAGTCCAGCGAGGCTCCCGCGAATCGTTTATCCTGAATGATCAAAGGAATTTCAGCATCGCCAGAAGGAAGGTTAAGAGAAGTTTCTTCACTGTCATTAACAATAAACATTCCAGCCAATCCCATGAATACTTGCCTTGCTGTAGATTCATGTGGATGGGGATGATACCAGTAAGTACCTGCACGTTGCTGAATGGGCAATACATAGTTGAATGAATTTCCAGATACATAAACATCCTTCGGATGTCCATCCATATTTTCAGGCAGGATCAATCCATGCCAGTGTATATTGGTTTCTTCCGAAAGATTGTTTTGAAGCCGCACGTTGAGTGTTTCACCCGTAGTAGCTTTAATAACGGGTCCTAATAAACCATTCCGATAGGACAACAGTGATGTTGTTTTGCCCTTGAGGATTTCCCCTGAAATACTTTGTGCTGCAAGCTGAACATTACTGCTTACTACCGGAGGAATTATTAAAGGCCGGTCAAAGCTGCCTTCTACAATCCAGTTTGGCTCGCCAATCATATCTTCTTCTGTATGACATGCATTTAACAGTAAGGATGATCCAGCCAGGGCTGTGATTGCAGAAAGTCCGCTTTGTCTTAAAAACTGCCTACGCTTCATTAATCAATTATTTATCTTTTACCGCGGTTAATTCCATTCCGCATTTTGGACATTTTCCGGGTTTGTCTGAAGTAACATCCGGATGCATACCACAGGTATAGGAAGCCATTTTTTTATCATCCTTCATTTTGTGATCCTTCATTTCCTTTTTCTCCATGACCTGATGGTGATCCATGTGGTTACTTAAGCAATGCGCTGCACAGGCGCCAAACTCTTTATAGTTTTCGTGTACAACAGCTTTAACGTTTCCTTTTTCGTCCTTCACTAAACAAGTGCCATTTAAAGGTGCATCCGTTGTCCAGCCCTTATCAGGTGTCTCCTTAAAATAAGGCGTAAAGTTTCCGTTCTTCTCTCCCTTGCCGAGCTTCTTACCAGAAGCAGCATCAACCAGAAATCCATCAGAATCGACATAGGCAATTTTTACACCTTCTGCATTTGTGATAATACCATCTTTGCTTACGTTACCAATATGATGGCCTTTTTCATTCATCACTTTGCCCGAAGCGTCAATATTCGGTGCCTTGTAGTTTTGTGCCGTTAGCGAAAATGTAATGAATAGCATGGCTAACATGATTGTAAAAGTGTTGTTTCGATTTTTCATAGTTTTTATTTGTTTAAGTTGTTATTTGATTCCATAGAAGCAGTAAGATTATAATTGCCAGTAATAAATAGAAAGCACGTTTCAGCCATACCTTCCATGAGGGTGTGGGCGTGGGATCTTCGACTTGACAACACGGTTTGCTCATTACAAAATTGATTTGGAAGAGTTCATTTCTTTCGACTTTGTTCCTTTCATTAACCTCACCGTTCCGATGAGTGTATTGAAAGCGTTCGTTTCTCCTACATTCAAAAACTGTGATTCTCTCATGGCACGGGGCAACGCATTGCTCACGCTATCCCTGGTGGTTTCAAATCCATCAAGCAATTGCACACCATAGAACCCTATCCGCTGCAATACATCGGATGGTTGCCCAAAGTCTGCAATGTGAAGTTCCCCTCCCGGTTTGAGTATTCGGTAGATTTCATCCAAGGCAGAATACTTTTGCCGTAGCGTTAAATGATGGAACACCAGACTGGACATTACTTTATCGAAAAATTGATCCGGATAAGGAAGCTTATCACCGTTATACTGTTGAATGAAAATGTGCTGATTAGCCGCCTTCATTTTTTGGCTGGCAATGTCCAGAATTTTCTTATCGACATCGACTCCATAATACGCGGCCTCCGGGTAATGTTGCTTGGCCAGAATTAAAAGTGTAAGCGAGCCGCAACCAAAATCAAGTATGCGTTGTCCTGCCTCAATTCTCATCCCATGAATCAGAGAATTCTTAAAAATTTGTTCCGGCATGACCAGCTTCAGTATCGGATCATAAAACTTTGTGAGCCAGTCGAACTTCAATGCGGGTATATAATTACTTTGTTGTTGCATTGTATTTCTATTTAAGTGTTTCCTTCGTCTCGCCACATGTTAACATCTGCTCCCCGAAATACGGATTGCTGATCTCTTTGTCGAGACTTAACCAATAAGCTCCCTTGTTATCAAATGCCATGGGACAGTATTGATAATAGGCATGAAGTCCATTCACGGAGTACATTTTAATTGATACATATAAAGCATTCGTCAAATCCGAGAATAGCGCGCGTTGTTTTTCAATATCATTTTCAATTTGAATAGAGGCACTGGTTCTTTCCATCGCACTGAGTTTTTCCATCCAATTGATATGTGCTTCGCCTTGAAGGAGATTCATATCCACTTTCTTTAAAGTCGCAGAAAACTTTTTACTCTCCTGATTAGCTGACTTCGCGTTGGAGGCAACAAGCGCATCTTTCATTTTTTGGTAAGGCTCCAGTACAGCAGCCAGTTGCTCTGAGAATCGGGGATCAATAGTTATCGTTTGTTTTTTAGTATCCATTTGCTGAGGGGCGTCAGGCTGCATCTTATTATCCTTGCCGACACTATTCATGGCATCATGCTGATGTCCTGCCATCGGGCTAACACCTTTTTTCAACACCAGTTCACTATACAGAAGGTAAGCTCCGCTAACCACTACGATTTCATCCTCCATCAATCCTTCGGTAATCTCTACTTTCTCAAAATCTTCAAGACCTGTTTTCACCATTCTGGGTTGAAATGTATTCGTATCGGATTCGACATAAACATGTGTTCCCTTTCCATCACGGATCACAGCATCGGTTGGGATGGCCAATGTTTTTCTTGCTGAATGACTCAATAGGACTTGTGCCTGCGTGCCGGGTTTGAACTTCATGTCCTGGTTTTCAATGGCAGCACGCATGATCACGATTTGTGTATTGGCTCTGTACTCCGGACTCAGAAATGTCACTTTCGTTTCTACCGGAAAAGATTCATAACCGCTCACGCGGATATTGATTTGATCACCAATTTTTACAAGCGAAGTTTCCTGTGGATATAATTCCGCTTCCAGCCACAGGCGGCTGATGTTTTCTATTTTATACAGCACACCTCCCTCGGAAAGGTATTGTCCTTCGGAAGCATTGATTTCCGTAATCATACCACTGGCCGGAGCAAGAAAAGTAATTCGTTGCTGCACGGTCCTGGATTGACCCAATTGCTCTACCTGATTCTTAGACAATCCATAAAGAAGTAATTTTCTTTCTGACGCTTTCAAAAAAGATTCATAGCGGGCTTCTGTTTTTCCAAGTGCTTCATACTGATCTTTTGCCAGTAGATATTCCTTCTGAAGCGTAAGCAGTGTTTCACTATATAATTCGTAGAGCGGTTCACCTTTCTTTATAACTCTCCCTGTTTCTTTAAAAAAAAGTCGTTCAACTCTTCCGGCTGCACGGCTGGTGATCACTTCGGAATAATCCTGATCCACTACCAGTCTTGCATTAATCACAACGGTTTGTCCGATAGATTGAAGTGCCACTTTTTGTGTAGTGATGTTAGCCAGGCGAATTTGACTTTCATTTAACATGAGGTTGTTGTCGTCTCCAGATGATTGACTCTTTGGTACGAGGTCCATACCACATATCGGACATTTGCCCGGGCCATCCTGTATCACACTGGGATGCATTGGACAAGTGTATTTTGTTGCCGGAGTTTCAGCTGCATGATCATGTGCTGCCTGCTCATCCTTCTTGCCACTCGTACAAGCCAGAAGTATTGAAGCAGAAATGAGTATATAGATATATGCTTTCATGTTAATTTGCTTTAACAAAACTTTCTGAGTCCACTAAATACTGTGCGTTGGCTGCAATCTCATCGGAAGAAGCAAGACCTTGTTTAATCTCAATCCAGCCTTCTGCTTTCGTGCCAATAGTTATCGTCTTAGGTTTCAGCACACCATTTTCTTTTACAAAAACAATCTGATTAAGACCAAGATCAAGAACCGCTTCTTTTGGAAGCCATAAAGATTCAGCAGCCTGAACATTGAGCTTTGCTTTTACTAAATGACCGATGTGTAGTTGTTCTGTTTTATTGGTATACACCCGGAGCTTAACAAACTCTTCAGCTTCTGTGAAGAAAGGTTGAATGAAATCGACAATGGCATCACTGGTTGTGCCATCACCAAAGTCCAATTGAATAGTCGCGCCTTTTTTTACTGCACCTCCTTGCGATGCAGGAAGATCAAGCTCAATGCGAAGTGAAGATGGGTTTACTACTTTAAACAGGGTTTGACCTGTAGAGACATAATTGCCTTCGCGCAGTAATGAATTTGCCTGCGAAGATTGACTTGTGCTTGTTATGGAAGAAGTAGTGGAAGTAGATGAAGCACCCATCGCATTCATTCCTCCACCTGATGTTGAACCTGATGCAGAAGGTGTATTTGCTGCCGGTGCGGGTTCGCCATCGGCTACCAGGTATCCATTATAAGGACTGTAAACGGTAAATGTATTCAGCACTTCCCTTCGTTGAATAAGTGCTGTCACCTGTGCTTCTGAAGCTCCGAGCAGTGTGATTTTATTTTTTGCAGACTGAATCAGTTCACTGTTCTGCGCATCACTTTCAAGCAGGTAAAGCAATTCACGTTGCGCAGTAATCAACTCCGGGCTATAGATCTCTACTATCTTTTGTCCCTTCGCCACGGGTTGAAACGCATACTTAAGAAATACTTTTTCAAGGCGACCACCAATACGGGCAGGAATGGTATATATGTTGCGTGTATCGTACGTCACTACACCTTGTGCTTCTATACTTAGGGATACACTTTTATATTCTGCTTTTATTGTTTTGATGGAAGCCACTACGGTTTCATTGGGCGACCTTAAAAGTTTAGCCAGGTCTTCCGTAATTTCCACCTCTTCTCCCTGACGCACTTTGCGCACCAAATCCATTCCGCATATAGGACATGAGCCTGGTTTATCGGAAACCACTGTAGGGTGCATCGAGCAGGTATACGTATCATGCTCCGTATGATCATTGTTCTTGCTACAGGATGATAGCATAGCCAGAAGGATTACCACGAGTACAGTACTATTTCTCCAATTGTTTTTCATAGCTCACGATCATAGTGTAATATTCTTCCAGCTTGTTCAGGTATTCCATTTGGGCCATGTTAAGGGCTTCCCATCCGTCAATGACAATGGGCAACTGTTCGCGATTCTCTTCATACCCCAGCATCATGGTTTGATAATTCTTTCTTAGTGCCGGAATGATTTTAGTATTATAGTTTACCAGTTGCTGCTGCATCCGGCCAAGCTTTGTAGCCATTCCCGCCAGCATTCCACGCGTCTCAATCAATAAAGCCTCACGTCCTTTCTTCATCGCTTCAATATCGTAGTGCATGCCTTTCACTTCCGACTTATACATTTTCGATGACCAGGGTGCGATGGGTATTGATACCATTGCCATGGCGGTGAACTGTGTTGGCATATTTCCCAGTGGCTGCATGTGATCAAATCTGATCCTGAAATCCGGTTTGGCCTGATAGCGCTGAAGCTGTTGATTGAGCTGCATCACCTGAATGGTTTTATCAATCTGTTTCACATCACTACGCTGTGCACTTAACGCTGCGGTATCGTAAGCAAGCTGATTGGCTTCATAGTGTATGTCCATTGCTGTGTCGATCATGATAACCGTTTCAGGTGAAAGGTTCATCAACGTCTTCAATCGAAAACTCTTTTCATCAATATTACCTTGTGTCATCAGGAGCATGTTCTGTACTTCGCTGAGCCGTCCTTCCACTTTGTAGACATTTCCAAGACTTCCCTGATTGTAGGGATAACGCAGCCTTGCAAGCTTCAACATCAATTCAATGATGCGCTCGTTCTCATGCAGTACCCGTATCTTTTCTTCCGCCACCAGCCACTGATAGTAGGATGTCTTTGCTTCTGACCGTAACATATTAAACTGGTACGATCTTCCTTGCTCTTCTACCGATGCCTTGGATGCAAAGTATTTTTTGTTGGCATTGAGCTTGGCAGGATTAGGAATGTTTTGTTCAAAAGAGAACATGACCGAGCCTTTGTCCCGCTCATCCATAAGCATCTGACCGGGATAGGGTGTCATGAATGTTCCCGCACCAATCATAGGCGCCATCCAACTTTTTGCGCCCTCAGTATAAGCGTTCAATGCTTTTACCTTGTTGTCATACTCCTGCAACATCGGGTTTTGCCGGTCAATGATGCTGAGCACACTGTCCAGACTGATCACCTGGGCATTACTCCCGAAGGCTATTCCCAAACAGACCGTTGTAAACAGTACTATTATCTTAATGCTTGACTTCATATACTTCAAGTTTTCCAAACTTTCTTAATTCATATTCTTTTGCCATCAAAAAGATGAGCGGGGTTACCAGCAGGATGTGTGTCGATGAAGTAAGCACACCTCCGATCATTGGTAATACAATGGGCTGCATTACATCGCTGCCTACTCCGGTTGACCACAACACCGGCACAAGTCCAAACAACGCGACACACACGGTCATGATCTTTGGACGTAACCGTTTAGCAGCTCCGGCAATAACAAACTCTCTCAAATCCTCTTTTGAAATAGTTTCACTTGAGTTGCCCTTTAACTTGATGAGTTGCTGCATGGCATCATTCAGGTAGATCACCATCACTACGCCCGTTTCCACTGCGATGCCAAAGAGTGCAATGAATCCTACCGCAACCGCTACAGATAAGTTAACGCCATAGAAGTATACCATGTAGGCGCCACCGATCAATGCGAATGGTATGGTAATCAAACTCAGAAATGCTTCACGAATGGATTTGAAAGCCAGGTAAAGCGATATAAAAATGATCAGCAATACCACCGGAAGAATGACGATCAATGTTTGCTTTCCCCGAATCAGGTTTTCATACTGACCACTCCACTCTACATAGTATCCATTGGGAAGCGTTCCCATTTGTTTGTTCAATGTTTCAATGGCTTCCTGTACCGTGCTTCCTAAATCTCTGTCGCGAACGTTGAATAATACCGCACCACGCAGGAGTGCATTTTCAGAAGCAATCATCGGTGGCCCATCTTCATATTTTATATCAGCCACTGCGGAAAGTGGGATAGTACCCAATGCAGGAGTCTTTAACGGAATTCGCTTGAGCTGTTCAATGCTGTTGCGATAATCCTGCGCCAGACGTACGCCTATTGTAAATCGTTTTCTTCCTTCGATGGTTTGTCCGATAGGTGTTCCCCCGATAGCCGATTCGACAATCATGTTTACATCGTTCACGGTTATCCCGTATCTACCTAACGCATCTCTGTTTACGGCAATGGTGAGGTACTTTCCACCAGTGATCGGGTCAACATATAAATCCTTTACACCTGGAATCCCCTGCAACGCGGTCTTCACTTTTTCTGAAAGCGTGTAGATGCTGTCAAGATTTTGCCCATAAACTTTTACGCCCACATCGGTACGGATACCCGTGGCCAGCATGTTGATCCGGTTAATGATGGGTTGTGTCCATCCATTCACCACTCCCGGAATTTGCAGCTTTGCATCCAGCTCGTTGATAATGTCTTTCTTGGTGAGACCTGCGCGCCATTCATTTTTTGGTTTTAGCATGATGATCGTTTCAATCATACTGATAGGAGAATTGTCAGTAGCAGTACTTGCACGTCCGGCTTTTCCTAACACCTTATCTACTTCAGGAAGGGACTTAATGATCTTGTCCTGCACCTGTAGAATTCTTTTTGCTTCTTCATTGGAAACATCGGGCAATGTAACCGGCATAAACAAAATAGATTGTTCATCAAGTGGCGGCATAAACTCGCTTCCCAAACTCATCAGGAGAGGAACGCTTATTGCGAGTGCCAGAATATTAACACCAATCGTAGTCTTGCGCCACGTTAAACACGTGCGGATAACAGGTTCATAAATCTTTTCCAGAAAGCGATTGAGTGGGTTCTTCCGTTCATCCGTAAACTTGCCTTTCATGAAGAATGAAATGATGACAGGAGCAAGTGTAATGACCAGGAATGCATCAACAATCAAAATGAATGTTTTCGTATAGGCTAAGGGATGAAAAAGTTTTCCTTCCTGTCCGGTAAGCATAAACACGGGTAAGAACGAAGTAATGATGATGACGGTGGAATAGAATACACCGCGCGAGACCTGCTTGGAAGATTTTTCAATGATCTCCAGTCGTTCGGCATCCTCAATCTTGTTGTATTTCCGGTTCAATAATTTCTTTATCATAGTGAATTACTTTTCGATTTCGGGATTTAACTCTTCGTACCGGTGTGATAAATTCTTATAAGCATTCTCTGCCATGATGATCCCGTTATCGACAATTACACCGATAGCCAGTGCAATACCTGTCAGGGACATAATGTTTGAACTAATCCCGAAGGCGTTCAGGAGAATAAAACTGGTGGCAATGGTGATGGGAATCTGAATGATGATACTGATCGCGCTTCTCCAATGGAACAGGAAAAGAATGACCACCAGGGACACTACGATCATTTCTTCAACGAGTGTTTTCTTAATCGAAGAAACTGATTCTTCTATGAGGTGACTGCGATCATAAACGATATTGAACTTTACTCCTTGCGGAAATCCCTTGGCGACCTCCACCATTTTCTTCTTTACCGATTTGATTACCTCGTCCGCATTTTCTCCATATCGCATTACAACAATTCCACCCACTACTTCACCTTCACCATTCTCATCAAATATTCCAAGGCGCGTTTCTCCAGTCATTTGAACCGTGGCAACATCGCGCACTTTCACAGGAACAGTGTTAACTGTCTTCAAAGGAATATTTTCAATTTCTTCTACTGACTTGAGGTAGCCCGTAGTCTTGATAATATAACCGATGTCGTTTACTTCAAACTTGCGCCCACCGGCTTCGTTGTTATTGGATCGTACCGACTGAATGACTTCTGGTATTGAGAGTCCGTAATAGGTGAGCTTGTTTGGATTAACCGTTACCTGGTACTGTTTCTGAAAGCCACCGAAGGAAGCAATCTCGCTTACACCGGCAACGTTTTGTAATCCGAATTTCACATACCAGTCCTGAAGTGCGCGTTGTTCGCCCAAGTCCATGCCGGGAGCATCAAGCGTGTACCAGAGTATATGTCCAACACCTGTGCCGTCAGGACCCAGTGTCGGTGTTATGCCTTCGGGCAGCAAGCGTGTGGCATAGTTGAGACGTTCGAGTACACGTTCACGCGCCCAGTAAATATCCGTCTCATCATTGAAGATGACATAGACAAAACTCATCCCGAACATGGAGGCACCGCGAACATATTTAACCTGAGGAAGCCCCTGAAGGTTGGTTACGAGCGGGTAGGTTACCTGGTCTTCAATGATCTGAGGACTACGTCCCATCCATTCGGTGAAGACGATCACCTGGTTTTCTGACAGATCAGGTATCGCATCAATCTTATTGATTCGCACAGAGTAAATTCCCCACGCAAGTAACCCCGCTGCGACAAGCAGTACTAAGAACCTGTTCTGTAGTGACAGGGATATGACTTTTTCAATCATAATTGAAAAATTGAGATATAGAAAAATAGAGACTTGTTGACGTGCCGGATACTAGCAGTCACAGGAAAAGCAGAACGCTTTTCAGAAAGAAATAAAAATCAAATCAGAAATACCTGGAGGTCGATGGTTACATCGATTGATCGTATTGGAGGATCATAGTCAGCGTAGTGCTTGAAAGAACTTATTGATGAAGGAATAATCTCGGCAATAAAAGTAGCCGGTACAACCACATCTAAAACGGGAGGAGCTGTGATGCTTATCTGGGATATGTTACCCTTGAAGTCTTGCGCATCATGAACAATGGTTTCGTCCTCACAGCAAGGCTTGGATTCATGCCTGTGGCAGGGAGGCATTTGCTTCTCCATTCCACATCCTTCGGCCTTGCTAAATAAAGCGATGTTCTGAATCTGACCGCCACATAAGTGAATACCCACCATAAAACTGCTGCTGGAAAACAGCACCAGAATGGCGAAGGCAGACGACAGTATGGAACGGTATTGTTTCATCGATTAATCAAAGGTAACGGAAATAGCTCAAAAGAGATTTATACTTTACGAATTATGATTTATAGAATTCCAAGAAAAATGAGGTTTTTAGCCTTAAAATCGCCTTTCTGTTTAGCAAACGGGTTCACAAAAGTTTGAACTCCTTTTGAGTGGCTATGTCGTCCAGGTGACCAATAGTGCGATAATTCCACAAATTTTTTAACGAATCAGACGGCTAAGCTAAATGCATATTGCGTGTCGAATTTTAAAAACGCAACCCCATAAAAGAGAAGATATTGTAAGGAAACTAGTATATTCGGTAAGGAGCCCGCAGGCAAGGTACACTACTTTGTCTGTGGGTCTTATCATTTTACGGAAGGACTTTGTAAAGATGGTTGTATGGCTGTCATATTAAGAGCATGAAGAAATTAAAATGTGTAATGCTGATTGACGAAAATCCGGATGATAATTTTCTTCATGAACGGGTGCTTAATAAAAGTGGACTGGTTGGCAGCGTCATAACAAAGCTGACAGCAAGGGATGCACTTGATCATTTAAAAACAAGGAATGCCCATGAAGACATTCATCCAGATTTGATTCTCCTGGACATCAATATGCCCGGTATGAGTGGTTGGGACTTTCTCACGCAATATGACAACCTGGACAAGGACTTCCAAAGTCATGCGATGGTTGTCTTGACTTCAGACCCTAATGATGCCGCAAGGGCAAGAATGAGGAATATAGTTTCGGATTCCATAATGAAACCGTTAACAAAAGAAATGCTTATTGATATTGTCCAAAAGTGTTTTTAGCGCGGAGATGGTATATGGAAGTTGTTAAAAATAACTCTTGCCTATCGGTCTGGCTCTGTCAGGTTTAAGAGAATATTAAAAAACGAGGCTCTCGGAAACAGGTTTGAGAGAAAAAAACCAAGTGAATTCATTTATACTTCTTTATTAGGCAGTGTCCAAAATACTGAACTACGTTGTACGAAAATCATCCTCGAATATGATCCGTGTCTATCTCTTTCTGGTTCTGACTACATTCGCCACGCTCCTTGTAGAGCATCCGTGCATGGCCCAATCCTCAACAAGAGAGTTGCATCATCGTGAACAATTGTGGCTTGCTTATTTTAACCAAACCAGGCTTACTACTAAGTTCGGATTCTGGGTGGATATACATTATCGGCAGGCAGATCATTTTATTGATCGCCCCTTCCAGTTATTATTCCGACCTGCTGTAACCTATTTTATCAGGGATAACTTACGGTTCAATGCGGGTTATGCCTACGTAAATCATTTCCCCGCTAAAGGTTTGGATACCTCGCGGCCTGAGCACAGAGCCTGGCAGCAAATATGGTGGAATCAGAAATATGCTGGCCTTGTTACTCTTCAATGGCTTCGTCTTGAACAGCGGTTCAATAGAAAAATAGCCAATGACGAGTTACAGGAAGGGTATAATTTCAATTACCGGCTAAGGTACAATATGTCATTTTTCATTCCGCTAAGAGGAAAGGAGATCATAGCTAAAACACCATTTGTAGCAATCATGAATGAAGTGTTTTTGAACTTTGGTGGCAAAATCATTTATAACACATTTGACCAGAACCGCTTCTTTGCAGGGGTCGGATATCAGTTCACTCCTCACCTCAACGCACAATTGGGATACATGAATGTTTTTCAACAGGAAGCCTCCGGTAATAAATATATGTCATCAAATGCAATCCGCCTGTTTGTCTATCACTCCCTGGATTTACGCAGTAAAGAATAATGCAGGCGGGCTGTTTACTTTATCGAGGAGACCGATTTGACACCAACCAATACATACCCAAGTCAATAACCGTTTGCGAAAAATTATCAAACTCTACCGGCTTGACGATATAGCTGTTAGCTCCCAACTTATACGCGGTATTAATATCAGGATCTTCAGCCGAAGAGGTCAATATTACTACTGGGATCGTCTGTGTCTGAGGATCGGATTTGATTCGCTCCAAGACCTGCAAACCATTCAGCTTTGGCATTTTTAAGTCCAGCAAGATTACTTTTGGAGTGAAATTCGTTCCCCTGCCCTCGTAAGTACCCGTTCCGTAAATAAAGTCCAAAGCCTCCACGCCATCTTTGAGGTGAATAAGCTTATTGCCAAGATTTTTTCTCTTTAGCGCTTTGATCGCCAGATCAGCGTCCTCCGTACTGTCCTCAACCAGTAAAATCTCAATTTCATCAATGCTCATAAAAATAAATTTTAATGTATTAGTCGTTTTTGTTGTTCAATGAAAAATAGAAGGTTGCGCCTTTCATGAGTTCCGCCTCCGCCCAAACTTTGCCACCATGCCTTGTGATAATCCGTCTGACAAGTGCGAGACCTACTCCTGTGCCTTCAAACTCTTCATCGCGATGTAATCGCTGAAAAACTCCAAAGAGCTTATCATAATACTTCATATCAAATCCAACTCCATTATCCTTTACATAGTAAATAGTTTCACCATCTTCTTCCCGCGATCCGATTTCTATTGCCGGTGAATCTTTAACTTCAGAATACTTTATCGCATTTGATATCAGGTTAGCAAAGACCTGGCTCATTAAGCCCGCATCACCATTTGCAGGCACTAACGGATGAATTACAATGTTTGCTTTTATTGAGGGAAATGAATATCTAATATCCTTTAGCGCTGTTGTGGCAAGTTGGGTCATATCCACTGCAGCTATTTGAAGATTCTTCTTGCCCAACTTGGAAAAGGCAAGAAGGTCATCAATTAATCGGCCCATCTTCCCGGCATTTCGTAAAACAGTATTCATCATCTTTTTTGCCTCATCATCCAATTTGTCAACATAATCTTCCGATAACATTTTTGTATATCCGTGAATGGCGCGAAGGGGCGCTCGTAAATCGTGCGACACGGAATAGCTGAACGCTTCCAATTCCTTATTGACCAATTCAAGTTGATTTGTTTGCTTCAACAACGCGGTTTCAGTTGCTTTCAGGGGTGTAATATCTCTCCCTTCAGCTACAATATATTCGACCCTTCCATCAGGCCCAAAAATGGGTATCAGGCTAAAGTTTATAGTGAGTACCTGCTTAAACACAAAAATATTTTCATCGTAATTGCTGGGGATGCCTGCGCATGCTTTTTTAAAGGCCTCACTCACGCGTGAATGCACTTCAGAATCGAATGTCCACCAGATCCCCTCCAGGAAATTGGTACTCAGCAATTCCTCCATTGATAACCCTGTTGCAAGCATGGAGGTTTTATTTGCAAGAAGTAATTTTCCATCTGGAGAAACTTTAGCACAAAGGGTAGACATACTATCTATGAAGGCTTGAATGTCCTCCTTCTGTTTTTGAATTAGAGTTTCACTGTTTTTGCGATTAGTGATATCAATGGAAATAGAGAAAAGACAAGCTGTTTCCTCCACTTCTATTAAAAGAATAGAAGTGGAAACCCAAAACACTTTGCCCTGCTTGGTTAAAGTCTTGATTTCAAAATCCTTTAGAATCTTAATTTCCTGGAGCAGTTTCGCTAAGTCATCTCGTTGCTCAGGTTGCGCAACTATATTTAGTTCTCTGGTTGTTTTACCAAGCACTTCTTTTCTGTCAGAAAATCCGAAGTAGGAAAGAAATGCTTCGTTTACGCGTATGATCTTACCATCATTGCAACGAGTAATGACCATTGAGGCAGGATTATTTTCAAAAAGACTTGAGAAAAGCGCATTTGTTTCTCTTAATTGCTCTTCCCGTTCTCTGCTCTGATCCTCCGCCTTTTTACGTTTTATTAAATTGTAACGGATGACAAAAAAGATAGTCACCAGTAAAATGAACAGACTTATAAGGAGAGCACGGAATGCATAGTCAAAGGCTACAATACTCTCATTATTTTTCTTCTGCCTCTGCATCAGCAAACTGTTCTCCTCCAGTTGTATTTCAGCAGTCAATTTCCTGATCTCGTCCGTATACATCTTGCCCCTCAGTGTCATAATCATTCGATGTGCTGCTTCGAACCCTTTTTCATTTCTCGATAGAACAAGTTGTCTTGAAAAATCTATTTGTTTATTGATCATTGCCGACAAGGAATCTATTCTTACCCGCTGTGACCGGTTATCCTTCGTAAGTTCCTTACTTGCTTTGATGTGACTGAATATAGTCTTCTCTGCACTCACAGCATGCTCAAGATAGATTGAATCGTTCAACATGACATATCCCCTCGTACCGTTTTCAATATCTTTCGTCAGCGAAAGGGTTCGGTCAGTTTCACGGATCACACTATGGGTATGTTCAACCAAACGAGATGAACTGACCAGTTCGGCATTATAGTAGAAGGAATACACACTGATTACCAGCGTAAGAAGAATAAGGGCTATAAATCCGGTCAGCATCAGGTATTCAAAATTGACTCTTCTCTGGAGTATTGGCTGGGCAAAATAGATGGCAACAGGGAGCGCAATAAATCCGATAGCAACGTGAATGGCCAGGCGAAAAAAAGTAGGAATGTCAGTAACGAAATTAAAACTGATGAGCATCAGTAAGGCGACAAAAGCAACTTCAAACAAATAAAGGAACTGGTAAACCACTGCTTTTTCTCTGTTCAATAAAAGCAAGCCAATGCCTATCAGTAAAAAATTTAATGCCGATATGGGAGACATCCGTCCAGCGTAATAGGTAGCGGTTGTACGAAGCTCATCACGCGCAAAAAGCTCATCAATACCAAGGTTCACGCTAAAGATATATTCTGACAGCGTAAGCAATCCGGTCAGAGAAATGATTACGGATAAAAAGACGGTGACAAGATTCTGTACTTTGCTTTTTTTCCCAAAATGATAGAGCAACAAAACAATAGATGAGAATACAAAACAAAGCGCAACATTGAATTTCATTTTAACTGCTCCAGGAACGATTGACCTCAGAAAATCATTGTGGATTAACCAGCCAATGATCACCAGGATGCCGAAAATCATTGTAATGATTGTGGCTGAAATGGAAAGAGTACGACTCAATTTTGCGTCCATGATTAACGATTAAGGTTGCTTTTTTTAATGAGTTAAATCAAGAGCAGCCGATCAACCATGTTTACAAGATAGTCGATACGCTTTTTTTCCTGCACCGCTTTAACTAAGAGATTTTAAAGAGCGCCTACTCTCATGCGATAAAAATCCCTTTTTTCGGTAAGTAGGACTTAGATAGATTTTACATGTACCTTTCTAAGATGCCGTTTCAAGCCACAAAAACCACAATCAGACTGTGTTATTCTGCGAGAGTTTCAACGTAATGCCTATCCTGGCTTGTATAGCGCATTATTAAATATAACCCAAGAGGATTGAAGAAGCAAGATTTTCGATATAGAAACGTGCTGCGCCCGTTTACTTTTTAAACATACTACTGAACGTTACTGACTACAGTAGGCCACTTTGTTGAAGATTGTCGATAATTGCCTGCTTTTGCTGATTATGGGCACTGGGCTCTGGTCATTCTTTCTGCAATGGCTACAGGAAACCACTCAGTTTGCAGAATTACTTTATCCAACCATTTTGATGTAATCGGCTACATTAAAATTCAGAACATACCGTGATGAGGTAATCCCGCGCGAAATTATGCATCTGAAAAAAAAGCTGATCACGATAGACCAGCTTTTTCATGGCAATTGATTTGAGAAATTAATTGAGTTGCTCTGCCTTATATCCGGCCTTTGCTACAGCTTCTTTTATCTTTCCTTCATTGGTTTCGCCAATGATCGTAAGAACCTTTGAGGGATTAGCAATATCTACTTCCCAGTTGTCTTCTCCAAAAGCTGCATTCAAATGAGGCGTTACTTTTGCCACACAGCCCGAACATTTTATGTCGGTTTTGAATTTGATTGCTTCCATAAATGTTTGTTTTAAATTCTATACAAATAAACGATGAACGTCAGGTTTTAGCTTTATATAATACCGGGTACGATTTACATAATTCTAATGCATCGGCCTGATCACTATTCCGTCAGAAACCGGGTAAGCCTGACAAGCCAGAATCTGTGATTGCCGCAACTCTTCATCCGATAGAATATGGTTCTTCTGCATCTTTACTTCTCCTGATATTAATACCGAGCGGCATGTTCCGCACTGCCCTTCCTTACAGGAGTGCGGCAACTTCAGATTTGCATTCAATGCCGCGCTCAGGATAGACATTCCGCCCGGAACGTTTAATAATTGGTTCTGATCCTTCCATTGTACAAAGATATCCCTTGCTGCAAGGTGAGTATAGTCATAGGCCGTTATCGAATCGTCCAGCGGAATGAAGAAACTCTCCTTGCTAATTTTCAGATTAACATTTAAAGAAACGACTGCTTCTTCAACCATCTGCATGAATCCATAAGGGCCACAGATGTATACCTCTGTCGGTATCGCACAGTCACCTGTTAGATTTTTGATCATCTTCCGAACAATGAGCTTACTGAGTTGCCCCTTGTAAAATACAGGGAGATGCTGATCGCCCTCCGGGGCCTGCGTAATAACGTGAAACAATTTAAACCTTTCAGAAAAATCCTGTTGGAGTTGATATAACTCTGCCTTGAAAATGATCCGGTCTTCTGAGCGATTGGAGTAAACCAATGACACCCTTGACATTGGCTCTCCATGCAGTATGGACTTAATCATGGACATCAAAGGTGTAATACCGCTTCCTCCTGCAAACATGATCAGGTGACGATGGTTGTTTGCCGAGGGCTCAATAAAAAATTGCCCGTCAATTTCTTTAAGTTCCACAACTATATTCTCAGGATTGGATGTGCAAAGAAAATTCGATATTTTCCCTCCCTTTACAACTCGTACTGTTATTCCTGCATCAGCCTCCAAATGAGGGGCCGTATGAAATGAATATGTCCTGGTAAATTTTTCTTCGTCAATATAAAAATCAAGCAGTGCATGCTGGCCTGCTTTATACCCCTCCAGTTCCCTGGTCTTTTTAAAGCAGATAGTTACTGAATCATCCGTTGGATACGTGACGTCTGTAATGGTAAGTTTCATACCACAAACAAACGAATCAATCCTGTTGCAGCGTTGCAGAATTACGGGAGAGTTTTATACAATTTTAATTCCAGGAGGTTACTCCTTAATGATGACCGAGGCTGATTCCGAAAAGATGAAGTATAGCAATTACTATCATCAACCCAATGATGGAGAGTAACACATAGAATCCCCAGGGAGTTTTTGACCTCACTACTATTAACGTATTGCCATTATTTTTACTAAATCCATAAGCGATTTTCCCCCAGGGCTTATATACTGAAATAGTGATCGCCACAAGCAATACAAATAATGCAGCACAGGCGTCCGCGATTAATTGAATTCGCATACTACGAAACTCCGAATACGATAATTCTTTCTTTGAGGCAATGTCGGCCAGGTAGCTGACGGGCTGCATGTGCAAAAACAAAACAAGGGTAGCCACTACGGTAAGCACTAATTTAACTACAATCCAATAGTGCTTTAGTAAGCCCCAATCCGTACCCAGCGATTGAAAAATCCCCGTTAGCAACGCGCCTAAACAAAACGGTATGATGACAAACCAGCCAATTAATTCCATCGTAAGATAATTGGCTGTAACCATTTGAGGTTTCTGACTAATCAAACCAGATATAGCAAGAATCAGAAATCCAACTACTGCGCCAAACCAGCCAATAGAAAATGTGATATGGGCTGTTAGCCCAAACTTTCGAATACCTGGTGTAAAAGTCATCGCCTTTGAATTAATTTAAATCGAACATCATTCTAAGGCATATACTCGCCACCACCAGACCGATTATTAAAGCAATAATCCGATGCGTAAATTTTATATCCTTACTTGATTCCATTGCTAAGGTATCTCTTGATAAAAGATCAGTATTATATTTAAACAGGTACTTTTTATAAAATTTACAGATGCCTACTGCTACAGGTCAAATCTTAGCCGCTTTTAATCTTAAACTGTTAGCAACAACGCTCACAGAGCTTAACGCCATTGCAGCACCTGCAATCATGGGATCAAGCAAAAAACCGTTTATCGGGTAGAGTACACCTGCTGCCAAAGGGATTCCAATCACATTATATATAAAGGCCCAGAAAAGATTCTGACGAATTCCCCGTACCGTTTTACTGGATAGATTGAGCGCCTTGGGAATAGACTGAAGATCGGAAGTAATCAAAGTCATCTTCGCTACATCCATGGCAATGTCAGAGCCTTTGCCCATCGCAATACTAACATCAGCCTGCGCCAGTGCATGCGAATCGTTAATCCCATCACCGACCATTGCGACCACTTTACCCTGTGCCTGGAGTTGTTTTACAAATGCTGCTTTTTCTGAGGGCATTACTTCTGACTGATAATGTTTAAGGCCAACCTGTTTAGCAACCGTCATAGCGGTATGTTCATTGTCACCGGTGAGCATATACACTTCAATGCCCCGCTCTTGTAGTAACCGAATAGCATTCTTCGAAGTAGGCTTGATCTTATCGGCAATAGCCAATGTAGCGAGCACTTGTTTATCATCGCTGAAGTAAACCACTGTCTTTGCCTCATGCTGGAGGCGCATAGAATCGTGCTGCAATTCTTCAGTCAGCGGGATACCGCTATCATCCATCAGTTTTTTGTTCCCGATGTAGAAAGTCTTTGACTTGACCGTTGCTTTTACTCCCTTACCCGTAATACTTTCAAAAGTATCCATCGGAACAGATTGAATGCCTTCGTCACTCATTCGTTTCACCACCGCCTCTGCGAGGGGATGCTCTGATTGAACTTCCATTGAATATAAAATGGTTTTCAAGTCATTGGTAATAGCCGGTGTCGTCCACAACAAATCCGTGACCGCTGGTTTCCCTTCGGTGATTGTACCGGTCTTATCCAGAATAACAACATTTACTTTATGCGCTAATTCGAGACTTTCTGCATCCTTGATCAGGATATTATTATCGGCTCCCTTACCAACACCAACCGTGATGGCCGTGGGAGTGGCAAGGCCAAGGGCACAGGGACAAGCGATGACCAACACGGTAACCGAAGTAAGCAGCGCTTGTGTAAAAGCATTATCGCCACCAAAAATCATCCATACAATAAATGTCACTATAGCTATCGAAACCACAACCGGCACAAAAATGCCAGCAATCTTATCTACCAGCTTCTGCACCGGAGCATTGCTTCCCTGTGCTTCCTGAACCATTCTGATGATATGAGCAAGGATCGTATCGCTACCTACTTTTTCAGCTTCAAATTGAAAACTTCCTTTTTGATTCACTGTTCCGGCAAAAACCTTTTCACCTGATTTCTTCTCTACCGGTACCGGTTCGCCCGAAATCATGCTCTCATCTACAAAGGACACCCCTGATAGTACTTTCCCGTCTACCGGGATTTTCTCTCCGGGACGAACAATAATAATATTACCTGCTTTAACAGAAGCGATAGGTATTTCCTGCTCGGCTCCATCCACAACGATGCGTATGGTTTTGGGTTGAAGGCCCATTAATTTTTTAATCGCAGAGGATGTATTTGATTTTGCTTTTTCCTCCAGGAGTTTGCCCAATGAAATAAAGGCAATTACTACTGCTGCCGCCTCATAATAAACATGGGCATGTACTCCCCGCGCGTGCCAGAATTCCGGGAAGAAAGTATTAAAGACACTGAATAAAAATGCTATACCCGTGGATAAAGCCACCAGCGTATCCATGTTTGCCATCCCATGCCGTGCTTGCTTCCAGGCATTGATAAAAAAATTTCTTCCGAAATAAAATACTACGGGTGCGGATAGAATCATGGATATATAGTTTCCATAGGGCATGTCCATAAAAAACATACCGATGATTACTACAGGCAATGCAAGTACAGAAGACCAAATGGTTCGTTTCTTTACTTGCTCATAATGCTTACGCTGCGCCTCTTCCTTAACGGCCTGTGGATCTTCTGCGTCCACTACCAGGTCATATCCAATAGAACGTACCGCATTTTGCAGATCGCCAAGGTGAGCAAGCTTGTTGTCATACTCAATCCATGCGGATTGATTGGCATAATTTACACCGGCATCTTTTACACCGGAAACTGATTTTAGCATGGATTCCACACTCACGGCACAGGCCGCGCAGGTCATTTCTAAAACCGGATAAGTTTGTTTTATGTATTTCATTGTATTTGTCTTAAATCAAAATAGCCAGCCTTTCGTTCTGCTCATCGGCTATGCAATTATACTGGTTGGAGCGGGTTCAGGATTTGCACAATTACCCTTTTCATTTACAGGATTTACATTTCTCCTGACCTTGTCAGCTTCTTCTTTTCCGACTTAATCTGTTTAAAGTAAGAAGGGGTCAACCCGGTAAATTCCTTAAACTGACGCGAGAGATGATTGATGCTGCTGAAACCAGTGATATGCGCTATATCTGTTAACGTGAAATCGGTATAGACGAGCAATTCTTTGACCTTCTCTATTCGCCTGGTAATGATATAGCGTTCCAGGGTTATGCCTTCTGATTTCGAGAACAGTTCACTGATGGAATCGTAGTTCATGTGCAAACTTTCCGAGAGTAGCGTAGAGAATTTAAGTTTCAAATCATACTTGATGTCCTGACTGAATACATCGCCAATTATGTTTTTTATCTCACTGATCATTTTATGATGGCGGTCTTTTATTAATTCAAATCCGCTGTCCAACAAGAAGCTATTGATTTCCGTCTCTTTCTCTTTTGATAATGTTTCAACAATAGACAATTTTCCCAGGCTTATACTTTTTACCGGGAAGCCCATTCGTTCTATTCCATTTCTGATAACAGAAATGCAACGATCGCATACCATGCCCTTGATTAGAATATCGGTTACCTGATCCATAATAAATGTCACTTTTAAACCAGTGTAAAGTTCAGGAGGTTGTCACCGGGATATGTTATATAATAACCCGAAAGAGTTATAGAATTTAGTGTTGTTTTTTATAAAATAAATCAACAAAAACCGGTGTTGCCCGTGACTTTAGGTGATGTAGATAAGTATTTAGTTTGTATGAAGAAAGAACTCTTATTGAGAGGTAAACTCAGAGCAGCTTTGAGGCCTCATTTGGAAACCCTGCGTGTAAGGAAGATGGAATTGACGCCACACGATTTTGAAACGTTATTGGAAACAACCCGAAATGAATTTGGCAAGAATTCTTTAAGGTATCTGAACGGAATTGCAGACGATGAACACACCAAGATGGTCATTGAAAGCATTTTCGATGAGCTACTGGAAGAACGACTGTAAAGTGGATTTAAATTTCAAGAGATGTTGTCGAGCGGTTTTCTGTTCTTGTCAATGTCTCTTGACTTCTTTAACTCGGAGGGTGTAAGACCTGTTACTTTTTTAAATTGTCCGGACAAATGGGATACGCTGCTATAGCCTAACTTGTTTGCGATCTCGCTTAAACTTAATTCATTATAGAACAGGAGTTCCTTCACCCGTTCAATCTTTTGACGAATGATATATTGCTCAAGTGTGATACTTTCAACAGAAGAGAAAAGATTACTAAGGTAGTTATATTCATACTTCAATTCTTCCGACAATACGGTAGACCAATTAAACTTTCGATCAAGAGTATCTATATAGTGAATCATCTGGATCACTTTATTTTTAATTGCCTCTATGAGCCGCGCCTTGCGGTCATCCATTCGTTCAAACCCCAAGTCTACTAAGGAAGCATCAAGTTTTCTCAGCTGATCATCGCTTAGGTGATCCTCTTCCAGGATCACTTCTCCAAGAGTAATTTTCTGTGGGTGCAAGCCATGTTTCTCTAACTCCTGCTTCACTACCATCACGCAACGGTTGCAAACCATGTTTTTAATATATAGGGTATTCATAGTATAATTTCGTTCAATCGGTTTTGGAATATTTTATCGACAATTAGTAAGGTGCGTGCAAAGATAAATTAAAGAATACTCCTTCCTTACGGTTAGATTATGTTCTCTATTTTTAAATGATAAAGGGTTAAGAAACCCTAACCCCTTATCTGAAAAACTATAGGCAGCACGGTAACTTTATTTTATCCTTACACACATATCCCAATCCACAAGTCCTGCCGGTGAATTTCGTAAACGGGTGTTTGTAATCAGCAAAGTTAAGAGTACTGACTCTGACTTTACTGCAACACTCGGGAATCTGAACTTCCGACTCCACATTCCTGACCTTGTATTGTGGATGTTTATAGTTATCTGCACTGGAGTAACCGGTGCTGCCAATTTCAAAGCCTGATGAAACTATTGATTGAGTGCCCTTTGAAAAAGGATGCTTGTAATCTGCACTGTTCTGTGCATTTACAGTGAATGCGAACATAATAAGTAAAGCCACGATGACGATATTACAACGATACGTTTTCATAATATATTGGATTGTCGTCTATTTTTTAACTTGACCGATTCCTTTTGAAATAGTCCAATAAGGATAACCCATCGAGACGATATTACCTGATGCCGCCACCTTTTCATTCGGACTACCTATCCTGGGTGCTCCTTTTGAAATAATCCAATTGGGATAACCAAGAGACTTAATGGTAAGGTGTGATTCATTAAGGCGCTCAAAGTATGTCTTGTTGTTAATCCGTTGAACATCCTTTGAAAGATACCTCTCCGGAATTGCTTTGCTGCTTTGGCCATTCACTCCGATTGAGATGAAGGAAAAGAAAATCAGTATGAAGAATATGTTATTCGTTTTCATATTTTTAGAAATTATAAGTTATTGAAGAAATAGAAAACCTGCCCGATAAGGCACGGTTAGAAAAGGTCAGAAGCGACCTGTTCAATACTTAATTTCAAAGAATGAAAACCTGATTGGTGAGATAGACAGGTTGTTTACTCAGATGCCTGAGCTTATGTAAATCAAACATTTGATCGCTTTGATCTCCAGAAGCTATCTGAATTGAGGGAAGGAAAACCGATTGAACTAAAGCAATAAACGCGACTTGGGGAACATCAGGAGTTGCAATATCGCCACTGTAGTCACTTGTAATTTTAAAAACAGTTACAGAATTGTGGCAGCAACTCTTTTCTGTATTTGTATCTGAACAGCACGTTTTCGGCTGCTTAAAGAGCGTAATTTCTGCAAGCTTGCCACCACAAATGTGATAGCCAACAACCATACCTACACTGAAGGTCAGGTAAACAAGTAAAAGTAATATGGTAAATACTCTTTTCACTCCTATAGATAACGCTAATCGGTTGCGTAAGTTTTATACTTTAAAAGGGATTATTTACATAATTCCTGAATTGTCAGGCAAAAGAGGCTTCGACTGGACCAAACTCACATCCATCGGATTAATTATCACCGCAAGAGCAATAACTATTACTTCTTACTATTTCTAAGCACTCTTGTCCATTATTAAGAACAACATGATTTTTGTTCCTGGATCGGTGGGCATTTTACTGTGCCATACGAACAAAACACGCAACAGTCACCTTGAGCAGGTTTAAGCATTGTTTTGCAGTTTTCACATTCGTAGAAATACTGACATGCATCTGTAGGCATGGTTTCCTCCTTTTTGAAGCCACAACTTGGGCATGTTAAAATCGATTGAATAATTACACCTGCATTCGTTATTGAAAGGCTATCCATTATTTTAATTTATTAGAATTTATCGTAATGCAAAGAAGATTGACAATTTCTATTTTGATTCCGTGTGTCATAACGAGGTAGTAATATCTTCTAATCTCTGCATGAGTGCGTCCCCACAAAAATATTTTGTTTTATCTACCCAAGTGTGATTGACTATGCTCAATTGATGCGCATACTCAAATGGTCGTGGAAAATTTTGATTCCATTGAGTTTCCTTATCAAAGAACATATAAATATCCCACGCCTTTTCTCCCTGTGGATTAAGTGATTTCGCTACAATGTCACCGAACTTATTATCCGCATCGAAATACTGAATAATATTTTTGCCCTTGAACAGGGAGGCAGCATGGTAAGCGTTGTTCTGATCATCTTCCTTCAGCATATTAGTCCATATAATCATTACGCTGATATTCTTGTCGGTCGCTTTTTTCATAATTGTCTTTTGAACAGACTCAGCGCCCTGTAAACACCATCCACAGGTCGAAGACAAAATGGCAATGAACTTTGTTTTCCCGGCTTGTTGATTGAAAGCCTTTTTGATTTGAGTTGCATCCGATAGAACGACTACGTTCTGGTTGATGTCTTTTGGTAATATTACTGTAGGGTTGCTACAACTTATGGCTTTCGTGCAACACTCAGACTTCAATGATTGTTGAAGTGATTTCTTTGACTGTTCGACTTTATAACCGGTGCTATTGATGGAGGCTATAATTTTGTCTACATCTACTTTACTTTCATCATATTCAACCGTGGTAGATTTTTTATCATAAGAAGCTTTGACAACCGATACGCCAGGAAGTTTTTTTACTTCGCTTTCAACATGCAATTCACAACTGGAGCAGGTCATGCCCGTCACGGTCAATTCAATTTTCTTATTCCTGCTTTGATCCTGCAATGCTGCATGTGGTTCACCGTTTTGAAATAAAAACTTAGAGTAAGAAGGAAACGTAATTAATGATAACGAGAAAATGGTGACGATACTCAGAAATCCTTTTGACTTGAAAAACGAAGTCCTTTCCGGCTCACATGCACAATCATCTTTCTTTGCCGGTTTTAAAACATTATACCATGTGATCCCCAAAACTAAAACAGTGGCACTAATGAAATAGGGTCTCAATGGATCTAACCAAGTGAAAGACGTAGCTAAACTACTCGTGCCTGCTACGATAGCAAGAACCGGGGTGATGCAACATAACGATGCGCTGGCTGCTGTGAAAATGCTAAGTAAGATTTGTGCTTTCATACCATTTCTAATACTTTGTTGCTATTAAGTAATTTGAATATTGGCTTAAAGATGTCCGTATAACCCGGGTTTATGGAATAGAATATTGTTTGCCCCGTTTTCTTTGAGACAACAATTTTACCATCCTTCAATTTTCGAAGGTGTTGTGATATAGGTGAAGTGTTCATCCCTAAAATATCACTCAGATCACATGGACAAAGTTGTCCTTCTTCCTGGAGGAGAAAAAGAATTTTAAGACGCACATCATTTCCGGCAAGATTTAGAACATTGCCTAAAACATTAAGCGACCCATCAATATTCCTGATTCTTTCCCGACAGGCTTTAATCTGGGTAACATCAGCTAAAACCCGAATACACTTACTTTCTTCCATTTTAGTATTTTAGAATATGCTAAATTACTAATTTCCAAAATATTTGCCAAATCTGCATCTTTTTCCGGTTCCAACGTCTTTAGGATAGAGCAAGAATAGGTACTATGGATACCTTGAAATCACTTCCTGTTGCCATTGTCGGGGCTGGCTCCGTGGGCCTGGCGGCAGCAGCTCATCTAATGATCAGAAACCAACCTTTTATCCTATTTGAATCGGGTGATACGGTGGCCAAAAGTATCCTTTCATGGAAACACATCCGGATTTTTTCGCCCTGGCGCTATAACATCGATCATGCGGCCCGGAAATTATTAAATGCCTCCCGGTGGCAAGCTCCCGATGATAGTGGTTTACCTACAGGTGAAGAACTGTATTTCCAGTATTTCAAGCCCTTGTCCGAACTTCATTTTTTGAACACTCACAGCAAGCTTAACACCAAGGTAATATCCATCGGCAGAAAAGGAACTGATAAAATGAAGACCTCGGGAAGAACCGAAGTACCGTACCTTATTCAGGCCCTTCAGGCAGGAGAAGTCAAGCAGTATGAAGTGAAGGCTGTCATTGATGCTTCCGGCACATGGGATAATCCCAACCCTATCGGCTCAGGCGGTACGTATGCTGTAGGGAACTATCATTATAACTCCACTCAAGCTGGATCTAAACCTATTGGGCCCCAAACGGTGGTCAATAGGATTTGATCTGATGTAAAGTTTCTTTATGGAACGAATTCTTGGTACAAAGGCAAGAATTTAAGAGTGAAAATGACCTGGGTTTTATCAATATCTCCAAGTAATTTCCGTTTGGTAAAGAGGTTAAATTAACCCCTCATCAGCAAAGGACAAATATCCTTCTGTCGTCAGAATTATATGATCAAGCAGTTGCACTTCCAGGAATTTTCCGCCCTCTTTAAGTTTCTTTGTCAGGTTAATGTCGTCTTGACTTGCCGTCAGGTTTCCTGAAGGATGATTATGTGCTACAATGATACCCGAAGCATTGCACTTAATAGCAGCAGCAAAAATTATTCTTGGATCAGCGACCGTTCCGCTTATACCTCCTGTTGACACCTCCAAAATGCCAAGGACTTTATTTGCCCTATTTATAAACATTGTCTTAAATTGTTCCACAAACTCCAATTTTGAAGTATCCCAGGTCTCCTTAAAGACTTGATACGCATCCTCTGACCTTGTTATCTTCGGACGTAAGGATGGTTTCACATTTGATTTGTAGGTGAGCAGTATTTCTGCTGCTACCCATTGTTTTGTTTCACTTTTGTTTTCCATAATTGTAAGAATTAATTATGGTGCGCGTCCAGGCGATGGGCGGAATTAGCGCAAGGAGGAACGGAATAAATGGGGGTTCCTGGAAGCGAAGCTGTAAGGGGGAAACCGTTTATGCCGGAAATTCCTTGCAAGCGTATTCAGACCATGCACCTATCTTTGTGCCATTGATTAATGAATAATATCAACTTGATAATGCAAGGGCTAAAATCAGTTACTGGCGATGCATGAATGCTATCTATGTGGAAAAGAATTATAACCTACATTGATGAAACTCTGGGCTAATTGCGAAGAGCTATTATCTCCCAACGCTGTTGAGGACAGTTGACGGCAAAGTACATTTTATGTAAAGAGGGTGATGGTCACAAATGCTTAGGCAAAATCGTACCATCGATGCGCTATTCAGCGATATGCTACTGTTGATTACGGCATTAGGCGCTTAAACATCTTTGCCCATCCGCAAAAAGGCATATCATGTCGGTTAGCCTCTGACTTAGTCTGTATCGGCCCTGATGGATTGGAAGGAGATCAGATGTTACATAAAGGAAATTATTAAGTAAATCCATTATTGATAGCAAAAGTTACTAATTCTGTAACATGATGGATTCCGAGCTTCTTGAAAATATTTTTTCGGTGAGTCTTCACGGTTTCTTCCGATATAAATAGAAGCTCAGCGATATCGCGATTTGTTTTCCCTGAAATTATCTGGCGAATAATTTCTGACTCACGTTCACTCAACCGATAATTTCCAGCAGGGTTTACGTCAGCTTTAAAATCGGTTATCCAATCAAAATACGATTTACCTGAACTTACCCGATGAATGGCATCTAGAAGATCCTTAGTACCCCTGCTTTTCAAGAGACAGCCATCTGCGCCAGCCTTCAAAAGCTGGTCCGCTAGAACCCTTTCAGGGTACATAGTAAGAATAAGTACCTTAGTGTCTGGTTTGTTTTCTTTTATCCAGCGGGTACACTGAATGCCATTCAATTTTGGCATGTTTATATCCAATATAACAACATCTACCTTTTCATATTTTATTAATTCTATAAGGCTTTCCCCATTGTATGCCACACCCTTAACGATTATCGATTCTTTTGATTTAAGAATCTCCTTTAATCCATCAACTACAATAGGATGATCATCCGCAATATAAATCGACAATTGTTTTTCAGTTGATGTTTCCATTTTGAATAGGTATTTCGATGATAAACGTACTTCCCACTGAAGATGACTGGATATTAATTTCACCGGTTAGACGCTCAACTCTGGATCGCACATTTCGTAATCCCATTGTGGTGCCTTCCTGCTTAGTTATATCGAAGCCGATGCCATTGTCTTCATAGATAATACTTACTTCTCCAGTGAGTTGTGTGATTTCAAACCTTATTAGAGTAGCTTTTGCATGCTTTAATGTATTTGTAAACAGTTCCTGGATAATGCGGTAGATGTGTAAGGAGGCCTCTGCCCCTGCATGCGTTTGGAGATCAACTATGCAGTTCAATTTGATTTTACCTGAGTTTTGTATAGTCTCACACAATTGTTCTAAGGCCGCTTTTAGGCCAAAGTCTTTTAATACTCCTGAATCAAGGCTATGGGCAATCTTCCTGATCTCGATTGTTACGGTTTCGATAATATCATTGATTTTCCCGTTGAGATGGCTCATTTCAGAATCTTGTTCTCTATCGACCACCAGATCACTATAGATCTTTAATGTTGCAAGTAAACTGCCAATGTTGTCGTGAACTTCGGATGCTATGCGCTTACGCTCTTGCTCTTGCCCCTCAATAAGGGCATAGGCAGATTTAAGTTCTTGTTTTTGAAGTAGCGATTCAATTTCCCGATACGCTCGCTCTTTCAGGATGAGTTTCTTTTGTATGAGATATGCGAAGACTACAACCACAAAGGTCATTAAAACCATGAACAGAGTTCCGGTCACAAGGGTAAGCGTTTCATTCATTTTGATCTTGACAGTAACAAGGCAACAGTGATGATGAAATCCTTGCTAAGATTGGAAATGGAATTGATGATCCATCCATTTGCAAAGAACCCCTGTAGGTGTTTTGAAAGGATTTGCGAAGCTAAGATATAAGTAAAAAGGCAACCAGACAAGTAGATCAGGAGTCCCGATACAATCAGAAATCTTGATTTCACTTCACCCCAGGATTCGTAACTTCTTGTATAGAGACTGTAAAATGAATAAATGCATGCGCATAGGAGAAGAAAGGTGTTAATAGACCATGATAAAGAATTGAATTGATGAAGGGCACCAGGCATGGCGGACGATGCAACGTTGGCTAAAACAATAATCAGGAGGATAACAATCCTCCAACTTCTATATAAAGTATGTTCAGTAAAAAACAAAAAGAGCAGGCTGAATTCGATGATAGCTAGCGGATGATAAATAAATAGCGTCTCTACTCCATTGGTAGCTATTATGAATGAGGTAACCTTGAGGATGAACCCGAGAAAAAAGTATAGGCCTAGGAGTTTATATTCCCGTTTCTTCTCATTTGTTAAGAGAAGAAACGGGGCAAGAGGAATCCCTTCTGCAAAATCACCAACATGAGACAAAAGAGTGTTCCATTCTGTAAGCGTCATCCATTTGCTGGTCAAGGGCAAATTAGATTTTTCCCATTGCAAATGTTAGGGCACGGAGTAGAATTGCTAATGAGAATAGGCGTTATTGTTAGCGCTTCTTTCGTAAAGACGTTGTAGTAGTCTTGATCATCATCCAAAACTGGCACCAACACCAGATCAAGTTCTTTCGTGCTCATCTGCCCGTCCCTATCGCTTTTAGAATGATAAATTCGAACCCCTGTAATTGGCTCACCGTGCGCAATTAGCTCGGAGATGGAATCCATAAATTGTTTCAACAGCGAGAAATTAAACAAGTGGCCTATCACCAGCTGGTTTGGTGGTACGGGCTTTGGCTGATCGGCAACGTACTTGCCAATGTCGGTCTTCGCTTTGGCAACGGTTGTAACTTTCCCTTTTGAAGTAGGCATAATTGTGGCGTTTAAATTGGATAGTAAGTAGTGCTGCCTACTCTGTTAAAGGTTTTCGGCATCCCCTTTGTAAAAGATATTAAAAATTAAACTGTATACCCAGGTAGAGCTTAGGTTTATCATTAAACTTGTAAACAACATCATTATCAATATCGGCTTGACCTTTCACAGCATCTCCTATACTGAGTTTATCCAGCGTCTTAGTCCAGGTTGTTGCCGCACCTATTGATATGGCAAGCCTGTTAACAGCTGAGGTGTTCACCCGAAAGCCTATACCCGAGAGAAGTGTAGGCATTTCTTTGTTTGCGCCAATACCTAACTGCCAAAAAGGATGCAACGGAGAGTTACTGATAAAGAAATTGTAATTGAGCATGACCGTAAAATTGATCCTACTTACGTTATCGTCCCCACCGTTAGCCACATGCTGTACACCGTCCTCATCTGCGAGTGTGCTGTATTTAGGAAAGGATAAGTTGGTATAAGCCATTCCGGCAGAAACTTCTGGAACAAACCATTTAAATCTCCGAACCCGGAACACTTTTGTGATTTTTTCTTTCTCTTCAGTAGGTACAATTTGATTGTCGGATGTGATATTGTATCCTGAAGTATTTAGCGTAACGGTGTATATCGAGATCTTTGACCTTGGCACCTTTACTTCGTCAAGCTTTATTTGCCATATGTTTTTTGATGCCGTTTCCTGCACAGATTTTACAAGCGAATACATCTTTCGCACACTGATGATAAGGCTTTTCTGTTTCTGCCACTTGTTTTCAATATCACTGAGACCATTTGTAAGGCTAAGCTTAGATGCAGCTCCTTCAAACGTATTACCATCGGCACAAGGAATCATGTCAAGGGAGTCTCTTAATCGTTTAATTCTCGGCTCAATATCTATTGATTCTGATTCAAGATTTTTAATTTTGTTATTGGCAGTTATTAGTCCTTCTAAGGTGGCTTGTTCTTGTTCGAAATCCAGTCCCTTTAAATCACCAAAGATGGATATAGCTGTATCAGTTCTCTTAACATTAACTCTACTAATCAATTCATGATACGAATTGATCCATTTACTACACGGGTCGCTTGCATGGCCAACAGCATGTGCCGGTTCTGGAATAAGACTCGTAATCTTCGATAGTGCATCCGAAGCGGCCTGATCAATGGGATCATCAATCTCTATTATTTTTGTTTTAGTGGAATACATCAATGGATTTAGCGGCTTGATGAAAAAATTCAAACTCGCATCTGTTGGTAACAAAATCAAAGAGTCCTCAATTGTCTTTAGGTTAAGAACATCATATTGCATAGCGGATTGATATAATAGTTTGGTGCCGTCAAACTTTAGAAATATTTTCTCCGTGTTCTTAACCTTTTCTCCATTCTCAATTACGTCTTGCGCTTTTTGACAAAACCCCGTAATTGAAGCGGCAAGGATAAGATGTGTCAACAAACTTTTTTTCATAGTATATATTTTAAGAATTATATTCCAAACAAGAAGTGTTCAACAAACAGGTTTTTGCATTTCCTTTTTACGTTGCGCTAGAGCTTGTTGCTTGATATTTTTTGTGGCTTTTATATATCCTAACATACTGCTCCAAAACGCTGAACCGCTACAGCTCAACAATGCAACAAAGGGTACAGGTAATCGCCTTTCTGGTATGATGGTGACAGTTCCAATTAGATCAAATCCTTTGTCAGCGATGAAAGCGCACGTAAGCCATGCACATAGAAAAGCCAATGCTTGTACGATAAGTCTCCTAGGCTTATCCTCCTCCAGGGTCTTTTCCTTCGCTTCGTCTTCCAGTCGTGGAAATATTGTTTTAATAATGGCAATCAGTCTTTCTATTGCAAGGCTCAAGGCCAACAATAGCGTGGATAGTGCGAACAACCAGTCTAGCATAATTTTTACAGTTTATCTTTTATTAGAAGCTTATTTGAAGAAAGAGCCGTTCAGGACACAATCAAGGAGCCGCTTTGGACCTCGGCTGCATACAGCACACGTACATTGATCAGATACTCTCGCCCTTGAATCAGTGGCAATGTGATCTTGGCGTTTCGATCAGTACCGCTGTCGTCATCTCCGGCTAGATAGAAAACGTCATCTTTAGTTTTCTCGGAGATAGTCATTACTGTATCTAGGTGGCCAGCGGTTTGAAACACAAATTTTTTGCTATTGGTAGCTTTGAATACAAAATCATTTTGGTCTCCTGGGCCAGCCGTAATGGCAAACGCTTTCTTCCATTCTAAATTTACGATAGCCGCATTTTGAATGGTGGGATAAAAAGACCTCACACCTGCAATATCATTTTTTGACAATATGCCTGGAGGAAATATTCCATCTCTGTAAGGAATAGGCTGTAGCACAAGGCCTGGACCAAATTGATACTCCATAATGGAATCAGGATCCCAGTTTGATCCTTGTACCTGGTTTGCTGGCAGTTTGCTGATAATGTTGGAGTCAATTTGTCCTCTGGTCCAATTGTTAGGGGGACTGGAAAATTCAGCATATACAGCCTGGTCGTCCCAAACGATACCGGCATTGCCACTCTGGTGTTCGTGCTGAAATCCTAACGTATGTCCGATCTCATGGAGGGCTGTTGTCATGCCGTAAGAGTCAGCAGTTAAATCCCATCCGAAATTCATTGTTCGCTGTATCTTAGGAATAGTGAGAATATCCCTGCCCACGTAAGACCATGATCCATCTAAATAGTCAAATCCAATCCTTACAAGCGACTCTTCTGCGCTGTTTACTTCTTTAAATGTAAGGCCGATACCCAACTGCTTCCAGTGCTGAAAGGCTTGACGTACAACTTTCTTTTGTGATTCTGCTCCTTCAATAAACATGAAGCGTATTTCAGTTCCATTTATCCACTTTTTGTTGGTAGTAAGAATGTAGCCCATTCGGGAGCCGGATACTCCTGTCTCAAAATGTTGGATAAGTGGTTTCGGTTGACTGCAGAGTTTTCTTTTTAGATTATCCATGATGGTTATTTTTAGGGTGAATTTTTTTCTATCTCTTTGCCTTTGTCCTACAAATCTTGCCCAACAAGCAGGAGATTCCAATCCCCCCATAAGGTGAAACAGACTACCCCTTACGCGGTATTTTAAAGAATGTATGGAGATTTTAAAGCGTTAGCTCATCACTCCGGTGTAAGTGTGGTGGCAAGGATTTGAAATAGTTGTTCGAAAAGGCCAGATCACTTCACTGCCTGGTATAATTGTTTAAAAAAGTGATTTTGATTGAAAAAGCTAATTATCTACTTTCAAAATCCAAGGATTCCATTCATAAAAACTGATTAATGGCGCAAAAAAATGATAATTTGCTTAAATGAATAATGGTGTGATCGACAGGCATAATAATGCTTTTATCCTGTAAGGCATCAAGTTGTCGTACTGATAAATTGTAACGGGAATGATTTGCATTTACCTCAGCGCGATTGAGAGTTTGAATTTGGCTCTGGCTGCGTTTGCTTTAGCTAAGAATAAGGAGGTTTACAAGAAGGGTGCTAAACGCTCCGGGTATCATTGCTTTTTGTAAAGCGTGCGAGATTTCAAAAGAAGACACCAAATAGCTGAGTGAACCTATGCTGCCCAAAAACTATCAATCATTAAACCCCCTTGAAAAAGAAACTTTATTGAGAGGCTTCTTCATATCCGTTGCGATATCGAAGGGGTATCTACCGGCAACGCCAGAGTACGATGACGGAATTGATATTGTCTTAATAGATAGAAAGAAAACACCACATACGAGCTATCTCACACAGTTGAAATCTCGTCTGACAATTGATCACAAATATTTCCGCAAAGGGTTTTGGATTGTATTTATTGATAACCCTTCAAACACATGGTATTTTCTTGAATACGATACGTTAGAAACACTAATTCTGCGCAGTTCCAATGTGAAAAATACTGAGCGTGGAAAGGAAATCAGCGCCACAGCCAGAAAGGTATGTCCGCAGATCGAAAAACTTTATTAAAGAAATATGTTTTTGACTACTCTACTTAACCCCCGATAACGATGGCAAATTTCTTCGCGCTCATAGCTCATCACGATCAAAGCAACCGAGATAATTTTTATCTCAGTCGGCAACTTGTCAATCGGACACTTTCTATCGGCTGGGGTGAGGTGAATCCAATCGGATCTTCTCCGTCAAAAATCAAACAGGACATAAAACATTTCTATCCTAATGCTGAAGGAACGAATAACCCTTGGAATGGCGAGGAGTCTCTTCCTGTTTTTTGTTCTCTTGGTGCTGGTGACCTTGTATTTGTGAGGGGCAGTGCAAAGATTCTGGACATTGCCATTGTCACAGGGCCAGTGCACTATTCTTATGGAAGTGGACATGATGACAACGGATTTGACTACTGTACAATGGTTCCGTTTACACCACTGCTGGATAACGCTCAAGCCGGGATATTCACGAGGAATATTCCAGATGAGAACTACACGAACATTCTGGAAGAACGTGGTCGAAGATTGGTGATGCGGAGAATTCAGGAGGATGACGCACGGGTGCTGATAAAATCTATTTTCGAACTATTGTAAGGGGACAACCCATCGAAGAACAAACCTCAAGAAAAATTTAACCCCTTTTGGGTGTAGGTCGCTACGTTACATGACCCGATAGATGAGAAACTTTCAGATGAAGAACCGGCAAAATTAAAAGTGACTATGGTAAACGTTATGTCAACTTCCGATGGACCGGAAGAAGTATTCAAAGTGATGTATGACCTATTGATTAACAATTCGTTTGATCGTATGAAAACGTACGTAAAGGAATCCCATGATCTTATGAGGTTTAAGAAAGATCAAATGATGGTCAATTTTAAGGAGGAGTTGGAGGTATTCCCAAACGCCCAAGGACTTACTACGCGGGTTTATGCTGAACACTTTGAAAACTATGACAGACAATTCATAGCGATTCTCATGAACTCAGCGTTCATTTCAGCCTATACATTGTTTGAAGTCATCTTTGAGAAAATCTGCAATTTTGCAGAGAGCCGGTACAAATTAAGACTTTCTGCCTCTGAGTTGTCAGGAAACGGAATAATTGGTAAGAGCAAAAAATATATTGAGAAAGTAGCCGGTGTAAACCTCGATGCCGTAGGTGAGTATTGGAAACAAATTGATACGTGTCGAAAATTGCGCAACAGTATTATACACGAACAGGGTGTGGTCAAATCAACTAACAACTTCTTAACTCAGCATGTTCGTAGTCATGCTCACATCGCATTGTTCAATCCGATCGAAACGAGTACAACTACCTTCTACATCAAAGACACCCAGTTCGTAATTGAGTTTTGCGAATTAGCTCATGACTATCTGAGTTACGTTCTACAGGAACTGGTGAAAATAAAGCTATCTGACAGTATTGGGGATAGAACAACATGAAGACTTTCCAAAAGAAAAATAAAAACCAAAAAAAATAAAAAGAAAGCCATATCTCAGTCAGTCATAAAAAAATAACAAGGCTGGACAATACCGAAATTAAGTAGAAACAGATTGGCCACTCGCATCGCCTTGTTATTTTTTTATGACTGACTAACTTCGCGGCAGTTTTTATTCTGTACTTTCGCTCCGAGGTGATTATAACGTAATTCTTACGTGACTTATAGTTAAGTCAGACTGGAAAAGCACTTTAAAATAAATTGGATTTCGCCTCCCGTAAAAGATCCTCTTTCTCCATCATTAATCGAGTATTGTCCTTGTAAGATATAGTAGTCAAGCCTTTCCGCCAGCGAAGCGCTTATTGTTTCTACGTTGTCTCCCATTTTCAGGAAATCAGAGACAAAAAGGCTTTTTTGCGGGGCACACTTAAAAGACGGATAAAATCCTGCTCCGGGTGAATGTGACTTGTCACGCACAGCCAAGATGAAATCCATTATATTCATACAATAAGAAAGGGATACTTCAATCGTACTTGATGAGGCAACATCCACTAGTAGGTTAAGTATATCGTGAGTCTGATACTGGCGAGGGATAAACTGCTGGCTCCCAACCACAAATGGAATCGAAAGCCCAGTGTTGCCCTTGTCTTGCCATTGAACCAACAATTCTTCCCAATATTTCATTGTTGTGGATTTCGATTCAATGGAGCCACGACCTTCGTGAGTTAATAGTTCAAATCAAGAACTAAAGCTAGTGTGCTTTGACTCTACGCATATAAAGCTTCTCACGTATGTTAAATAGTTTAAGGATATTATCAGAATCAAGATTCTTATCGATGGTCTTTAGTATAAAAGAGTCATACTCTTTGCAAACTTCTTTTATAGACTTCTTTGATTTAAACTCATCCACATAGTCTTGAAAACGCTTAGGCGCTATCAGTGCGAATGGTATGGGAAGTTGTTTAAATTCATTTGGAGTCAACTCCAAAACGCCACCACCATAATAGCGACCTTGGAGCTCTGCAAACGACAATGTAAGAGAATTATAAAAAGAGTATATTAAGTTCTCAATGGCGTAACCCTCCTTCATAGAAATCACATAAGCACTGTCCGTAGCAAGAACCTTCGCTGAGTTTTTAATTAGCTTAGGATATTCATTGCAGCGCTTAAAAAAAAATGCCTCCGGCTCTGACCCAATATTGGGCACTTCATACCAATTGTCACGAATTGAAGTCTTGTAACGATTAGGAATATCTTTCTCTTCTCCAATTTTAAGATAACTCCAAAGCTTGGCATTCTTTCGTATAGCTGAATTTTGATTTAATGCTATGAGGTAGGCAGGTTTTGATTGGTCAACCAACAGCTGAAAATCATTTGCGCTTAACTCAACACTGCCATTAACAAATAATCCTTTTTTAATGATTGGTCGAATAAAGTCATGTAGAGAGTATTCCTCTACTGTTTTCTCGTCTACGATAAAATAATCATTTGCAGCAGTTACAATTCCAGCTTTGGATGTACTGTAGTCATTAACTGTTTTAATCTGATTTTTAAGCTTTTCAAGTAATTCAATTTCATCTGTTTCAAGATGATGGTGTGTCCATTTGGATTCTTTGATTTTGGCATTTTGCGCCAATGTGAATTTTCCCTTATCGAGATCGGAGGATTTATCGATATTACAGTAATAAATTCCTTTGGAATTAGATTTTCTCTCTGCTATTAAAATTAGCGTGTCCTGTCCCTTACAGTCATTGAAAAGCAGCTCATTGAAAGTAAATATTTCTACTCTTTCAAATTCTTTAATGATAAGGTCACGCAACTCTGCAGCGAATTTAACTTGCAGTAGTTCTGATGGAAGTACAAAAGCAAGTATTCCATTTTCCTCTGTGAACTCAATACAGCGAACTAAGAATGCAGTCCAGATATTTTTTGTCTTGATTGCAGCAAGGTTAGCACGAGCATGAATATCTACACACATTTCAAGTTGCTTCTTTTTCAGAAGGCCTTTTCGTATGTATGGCGGATTTCCAATGACAAGCCCAAACGTTCTTCTGTTTCCATTTTGAAAATCGAGGAAATCAGAATGAATAGCTTTTAAAGAGGGCTGCTTTACGTCTTTGATAATCTTGTTTAGTTCTGTGCCATTTTTCTCAACTGCAACAATTGTCTTTATTTTTTTAGCAATGGCTGGTTCGTTGTAAATGGTTCGAATGAAGATCCCATCGCCAGCGCTAGGCTCCAGCACAGATATTGACTGCCTGTCATCAAATTTTTTAACAAGATGTGATACCAAAAAATCAGCGACCAATTTTGGAGTGTAAAAAGAACCAGACAGTTTCTTGTTTATCATAGTCCCTTCCACTGATTAATATAGTCTGTATATCTATCGTATGTCTTAAAAATATAATCTCTCACTTCTGGCTTAATTTTCTCATCTTCACTAAGTTTTTTTATTTCCTGAACTAGTGGCTCCAATTGTTCAAGTATATATATGATTTGATGTTGCGGTTTGTGCAATTGCAAAGCATAGTAAATCCACTTACCTAAATCAGTGACGTACATAATTTCTCCCGTATCAGTCCTGGTGAATTGGGTTAAATATGTATCCTCGCAGGGATCGATAAATCCTTCGTTATTTCGATTCGGAACATTTTGATCTTTCGTAGGCCACTTCTTTCTCTTGGAATTATTACAAGACCTACATGCGTAAACTAGATTACTGTAGTCGGTGAGGGATTTTATGGTTAGTATGTTTTCAGGGATAAAATGGTCAACTTCATAATAGGTTCGCTTCCATTCATCGTGTGAATTACAATAACCACATCGTGAAACGAAGTCTATTTTCAAGTCGGGTTTGTGATCTCCGTATTTATTAACGACTCGCGTTATGCTTCGTCTTTTTGGAGTATGATCTCGGAAAGCGGGCATCATTTTGTCAGTTTCCTTAGTTCTTCGAGTATCTTCTTTGTGTCCTTTGCAAATTCGTGCAATTTTGTAATGCTTTCCTGCTGAGTTAGATTGTCGGGTAAAGTTTTCCCATCTGGATCTATCTTTTCAAAAAAATGATATTTCTCTGTTAGTATTTCTTCTTCTTCACCTGACAACCCCGCCTCTGTGTGTTTCTTTTCTACCAATGCCTTAACTGTTTCTTCCGCTTCCGCTATTTGCCTGTGGTAATTATCAATTTTATTTTGGATACGTTGAATAAGTATTGCAGGTTTGCTGTCAAGTTCCTCTTTCAGTCGAACAATCTCGTTGTCCTCCACTTGCGCTAAGACATCGTCTTCCTCTTTTGCAGTTATAATGAATACCGGAAAGAATGGATATTTCTTTCTGACAGCATCGATAATTTCGTCACCATTAAACTGAATAACGTCTGCTTCCTTTAATTCGAAATCCGCAACGAGACAATCCAACCTTGCTTCTTCGATCTGCTGAAGCATATTTGCTATCGTGGTTTCAGGTTTTAATTGAAGTATCACGATATCGAAGGCATCCTTCAAGCGCAAGGTAAATTTTGATACCCATTGTGACTCCTCATCGATATACCCAACGCGGCATTTAACTGCTTGATTTTCCATTTGAATCATCGCTCCTTAACGGTAAATATATTCCAAGTTTAAAACCATCATTGATTTCCAAGATTTCGATCTCGCCCTTATAGTCTTCTACAATTGTTTTGGCTAAATACATGCCTATACCCGTTCCCGTTTTATTGCCCTTTCTATCGACTTTGGATGTTTCAAACGGCAGAAATATTTCATCAGGTTTCTTATGGTAATCCTTCGAAAGTCCTGCGCCACTATCTTCAAAATATACTTTTAGCAGACGGCTGTCTTTCTCATAAGAGACATTAACTTTTCTTGCCTTGCTGTCTTTTCTTCTTTTGAACGAATCCAGTGAATTGATTAAAAGATTATTAAAAACAGTATCGAAGTCTATGGCAAAGGCTCTGATTTGAGTAGCCGTCTGTAAATTGTTTTGTAAATTGAGCTGTACTTTTCTTCTCTTTAATGCACTTTCCCAATTCTCTTTAAATGCTTTAAAATATTCAGCAATATCGAGATTGGTCCTTGTTCGCTTATCCTTTTTCAATGCCGAAAGGGAATAGTCGAGCCAGTGCTTGATTTGAATATCCTGCTCTCGCATGTGATTGAGCATTGAAAAAGGATTTTCCTCGTCCGGGAGTTTCTTTACTTTCTTAACATCGATAAGTTTTTCGAGAACGAGTTTCAGATCATCTGTTCTTGATACAAGTAGCGTACGCAAACTTCGTAATTCATGAGCGAAGGAAGCCACGATTAAGCCAGTGCCTGATAAACTGCGCAGCAATCTTATCTCGTTGTCCTTTTCTTCAATTTCGCCTTCCTGTAACTGAATACCCTTAGCAAGTGCAACTTCAGTTTCAGTAGGCTTTGTTCCGGTGTTGGGTTGTGATGTTGTGTCAGGTTGAGTTGTGCTTGTTCCTTGGTTTTCCTGATTTTGTTCATTCTTTTGTTGTTCCTCTAATACTCTTTTGGCTTCCTCTGCAGCCTTCTTTTTGGCTTCCTCCTCAGCATTAATTTTCTTCCTTAGTTCTGAAAAGGAATACATTATTATATTTCTGTCCTTTTCGAATTGAGATATTATTCCGAGGACGATTGACTTAAATAAATCGAAGACTTCGTTTTCTTGAATTCCTTCGCGACCCGATTTATCCTGAAAACTCAGGTTAGTAAGTCTTGAAATATTTATTGTCCCGGATATTTGATTAGGTCTTATCCTGTAAGCACCGATACGTTGACCAGCACCCTGTGGACTTTGACCTTGTCTTTCACCAAGCTTTAACCAATCCTGTCCGTATTCTCCATAAGGGCGAACACGGAATTCATCTCTAAATATTTTAACGCCACCAAATTTCTTTAACCACGCTCTACGCGATGCACTGCCAAAATTTCTATATGGATACTTTTGTGAATCGGATTCATTTTTGTCATCACTCTTTGTATTCTTTAGAAAATAAAAAGTGAAAGTAAATTTTCCGATTCGATTAAGTAGATTGGTATTATCCACTTCGCTTTGGCCCTTAACTAATTCGTTTAAGTTGACTACCTGTTCTATTTCATTTTTCTTAAACGATTCAAGATTGAACGGGGGGTGTAACATTAACGGCATGGAAAACACTTCCAGATATTCTTTCTCAACCTTTGGAAGATCTAACTCATTTCGGACAATTGTAATCTTAACTGTTTTAGCTGCATCATCAAGGTGCTTCGCTGTAAGTTTATAATCGTAATCATCATAGTAAGCACCCGCTAACTCGCCAAATCGCTCCGGTGTTTCCTTAGAAAAAAGAGCTATGGTGAAAACTGGTTGCTCTTGCGGGGGAATTAAAATTTCTAAGTTCTCAAATAGTTTCTGAATCTCTTCTTCTTTCCAAATCTCGCGGAGGTTCGATATCTTCAACAAAGTGCCCTTCGTAAAATCGATCCCTTTTTTAGTGATATAGTCTTGAAGAGGCTTAAAATTCGCGGAAAGCTCTTCGACTTTATTTTTATAGTCGAATGAAGGCAATGCGTCTAAGGTTGCGTGAACCTGTGAGATAGGAACACCCTTCTGTTTGAAGTCATTCCAATTTACCTTCCAATAATTACCGTCAGTATTTTCTTTAGGCAAAGTGTACATTTCAGCAAGTTCGCCTAACCTATCCATTGCAAACCGACCTATTCCCTTAGCGCCAGTTTTTACTCTGCCTGAATCGGTTTCATAATCGTCTTCTTTATTATCAGTCCCAATCATCATCCAATGATCCAGTATGACTTTTTCCGTCATTCCATCTCCATTGTCAATAATCATTAAAGAATGTTTGCCAGGATCAGGGTCAGAATTATCAAAGAGAACCAAGGAGATATTTGAATCAGCGTCATAGCAGTTTTTTACCAATTCAATTACTGCTCCCTCTGCGGAAGAGAAATTCTGTTGGCCGATGAGTTGAGCCGTTCTGGCGGATACTGAGAATGGAACCTGAGACATCGAATATAGTCGCTTACCAAATTTAGAATTTTCCCTTCAGATTTCTATTATTGTAACTATTTGATAAAGAGATAGTTAAAAAAATAAATGTTTCGAATTTGATTTAAACTATAACCTGAGTGTAAATAAATAAGGATTTCTGCTCAATTGGGCCATATAAGCATGTAAAACTTTCATATTGTCCGATTATATGAACGTATTCCAAAAAGGGCTATGCCCCCTTTTCTTCAAGATCCATTTCTATTTTATTTTCTTCCTGTGCGCTTTCATCTTCTGTCCGGCCAAGGATGTAATCGGCTGCCCGTTGCGCCTGCGCGGTAGCTTTTACGAAAAATCGATCATCTTCTTTCAATATGGATGGAAGTCGTTCCAGCCAATCCTTGATATAGGAAGCACTATTGTCCATTACCTCACCGCTTATCCCTGCTTCGTTGCAAAGGAAACACGCTGCGGTTTCTGCAATCAGCTCTTCGAATGAATACTCTTTTGTCCTGTATCCTGTTCCAAGCTTTCGGTTCAATCGTGATGAATGTCCGGTGCTATGTGCCAGTTCGTGAAAAAGGGTTGCATAATATTCCGCTTCGGAATGAAAGTTGCCAAGCTGTGGTACTCTCACCTTGTCTTCCGCCACATTATAATAGGGTTGATCACCACCTTGTTCAATTGCCGGTGGATGACGCATACTGCTGACAATTCGTTCACATTCTTCTATCGGCTGTAGCGAAAGATTTTTTTCAGGTAATCTAAATTCTACCCCTTCCACGCAATCAATATTGAAGACGTAGTAATAGCGAAGTAAGGGAATCGTCTTTACATCTTCAGTTGAGCGTTCCTTAAGTTTGCGCGCATCAATCTTTCCCTCGTTGCCGTAGTATAACTTTTTCCAGAATATTACGATGTTTCCTTTCGATCCCTTCTTTATGTGTCCTCCCAATTCTTTGACCTGGTTGAACGTTACGAATAACGGATACTCTGACTTTGTATGATTCAAAAGCATCGCATTAATCCCACGGTAAGGCTTCTGCGAAATGTAATTACGAGCTGAGCCTAATTTGTTCCAGCTTTGTTTCCACGGCAAAATATTCTGCTGAAGCTTTTCGAGAATCATGCTGTTGATCATGCCGTACACATCCTTCTTTTCCAATGAAGTTTTCATAACATCTTTTGTTTTGGTTGAACATTGTTTTTAGATGTTGTATGAAACCGGGCTTTTCAGTGACCGGAATGTGCGAAGTGGATGGAGCGTTAGGCCATGAATTTCCCGCTTTAATGGGGGGAACCTTTAGGGCGTAGACCGTTCATGCGGGAAATTATTGGCCGCAGTCACTGAAGTAAGCCCGAATTTTGCTCATCTAAACAATGGAAGGAGACCCCAATTAAAATAGTAGTGTCTTGTGAATGAAATTGCCGGAACGCCTTCTCGATCATGAGAGAAAGATTACTGTGATGTAAGATTGCTACAGCGATCTTAAGAAGTTGATACTCACGAAATAGGAAAATAACTGTATCAACTTCTTATGTTCGCTGAAAATTTACCGGGCGTTTCTATTTACAATTCAGAGAGTATTAGAAAATCGGTGTGACTCCCATTAATCAAAAACATACACACCACCGATTTTTCCGATTCTCCCGACATACGTGGTTCGATTTGCAAAAAGATAGTAAGCGTGTTTGCCTGCAGGATACTCAACAAAAGATAAGTCAATGGTATCCTGCCCGGAAAGACGCTTCTCCGGATTGATAAAGGCTATCATTAAAACGGGGAGTGCCGCGAAAGGCGTGTGACCATCTGAATCAATATGTTCAGCATACACCTTTCGCGGTTCTCCCCGTTAGCCCGATCTTGTGTTAATCTTCTATTATGCTCTCATTCCTCTGCCCTTTTTTTTTGAAGGGGCATCTTCATTTTTCAATTCGTCTTTTGCACTTCGCTGCTTTCTGTCGGACCTGTGTACTTCCATCGTTGCAGAATTTTCCTGCTTCTGATTAGCCGATTGATTTACATCCTTTCCATCCGCTCCGCGTCCCAGATCACCCTGCGAGTTCCCTTTCGGATCAGAGCCTTTGTCAGTATTCTGAATCGACTGTCTTTCACTTACTTCCTTTGACGGTAGCCTGATTCCCTGCGATTGCTTTTGCATGTTTTGATCATAGACAATGATGTTCTTGTCTTTCGGATTCGCTTCCAGAAACATCTTTGTCTCTTTGTCGCCTTTCACGAAAGTGACCTGTTGCACATTACCTTTCTGCAATGACTTGATCAGGTCGGCTTTTTGCTCTGCATCGTTGAGTTGTTTAATCGGGTGTTTGTCCAGGCTCTTTTCCAGATCATATTTCCAATTGTCATGATAAGGTTGCACTTTGAAATTGTCATTCTTATCCTTTTCGCTGAAATTCAACTGTTGCCATGAATTGTATTGGTTCCCTTCCCTATTCTTGAGTTTGGTCTTATACACAGCACGCCCTTCCAGCAAGTTGAATGCTTCTTTGGCTGTTACGCCTGATCCATAGTTGAGATAGAATTTTTGTGATTTCTCTTTTTCAGGATTGTCATCGCGAAGGGTAGCTGTATAGTTATTAACGAAATACATATCCTCTTTTTTGGATCGTGTAAAATCCAGGTCATAGTCTACGATCTTTTTCTTGTCGCCCGAACCGAATTCCCCTTGGATAGATAGATTAAACTGATCGGGTTTCTCCTTGATCTTCTTTTCCATTTCGGCATTGAGGTTTTCACCGAAGCCGAGAAATAACATCCTTTCTTTTAAAAACTGAGCATTTTTTTCATTCATGATTGATACGTTTTAAGTTCTTTAAAATATTTAGAAACATCACTGTGTTACTGTCTTCATTACATTACATTACGTTGGCCCAGGTTCTTTTTTCTATCGATCATCCGTTACAGTGACTTGCCTTTTCGCTTCCTGATCCTGAGATCATGGTCAAGAGTCAATGTACTTTTAACAGGTTGGTCCTTTACCCGATCGTGGCTCATTGATTTTGCCTTATCAATTTCCTTACCTTCTCCGGAGTATAGCCTAACCGACTTTTGTAAAGGATCCACCATTGCGTATACCGTCTCCTTACCGCTTTGCCGCGGGATCGTTACCGCTTCGGTATTACCCTGATAAAGGGAAAGAATGATGTTGACCCGCTTTAGCGGGTTTTTCATTTCCTCGACATTCTGTTTCTCCAGTTGAGTAGCAATGACCAGCTCATGTGCGGGCACACTGATTCTGTTAACCGGATAGTTGCCGTGCACGTCTTTCGCGGAGAGATCAAGCTTAAACCAAAATGGTTTCATTTTACGGTCACTGTGATCAATGACCATCTTATGCACCGCCCTGCCGTTTAAAAGGTTGAAAGCGTCACGGGTGGTAAAGGCGGCATCTTCAACGATGCGGAACATTTGTGAACGCTGCTCTCCCTCAAACTCCGCACGATACATATAAGGATGATACATATCCTGACGCTCAAACTTTTTGAAATAGATGGTATAGTCCATGTCTTTTTCCTTCGCGTAGTTGGGGAACTTCACTTTTCCGTCAATCTCAAACTTTCCAGGATCACTGCTGATCTTATCCTTGATTTCCTGTTCATGCGTTTTCGGGAAACCCAGGTAATCCAGATGATTCACCATCCGCCCTATGTCCTCGCTTTTCATACCGATGCCTGGAATTGTTGCTTGTACTTAGTAATCTGATACCGGCCTTGCCCGGATGATCTGCTTGTTCTTAATGGCAAGCCGAAGATGTCTTCCACCTCGCTTTTCTTTCAGTTCAATGCTGAGCAGCTTAGCATCGGGTATGGTGAACTTCGGAATGGCATAGACTACATCCACCGTTGATTTTCCGTTGATCACTTCGGTACTTCCATATTGAAAGATGGGTGATTCACTTACTTCCTGCGAGGCCGTTCGTTTAGCCTGTCGTTTATCCCTGACAGAAAATCGAAGCATGTCGGTGTGATATGGAATATTCGACTTGTTGGTAATGCCAAGGTGATAGAACATGATGTTGTCCTGAATGTATATTCCCAATAAGGAAAGCCGCATATCAAATTCCGAAGTGCTTTCGAGTCTGCCCTTTTCGTAGGATGAAATAATTTCCGTTGCATAATACTCCAATTCAGATGCCGTCATTTCGGATTGAAAGAGCAGTGGAAAAGGTGCTTTCGCACCTTCCCCATTATTGGCCATCAACGTAAAAACAGCGGGCTTATCGGAATACCGAACAGCGAAGTGATGGAGCTTGCCATCAGCCGTGATCACGGTCAGGTTCGTTTCCCTGAAGTTTGTTTTTCCTGCTTTAAGCTGAAGGATGTTGTTAACGCCTTTCGCCTTTTGTGCAAGCACGTCACGGCTACCGCGATCTACTGAAGTAATGGCTGCGGGAAAAACAAGGCTCGAAGTCTTGTTAAAAGTTACGTCCACGTTTTGGGATTCAATCACTGACTGACTGCTTGCCCTTGTGGCATACATCGCGAAGAAACCAGCCAGGATAATCCTGATGAATAGGTTATTAAGAAAGTAAAACATAGTGTAATGGTTTAAAATGATAAATGACTTGTTATTGTATAAGTACAGGCCGGACAGCCAAACGGGCTGTCCATGACCGTATAAGATTCAGCTTAGAGCAATAGCAGGAGCAATACCGGCCATGCGTGAGCAAAGAGCGTGGATGCCAAAAAGAATAGCATATGCGTATTTGTTTAATGGTTGACAATGGATTCCAAAACGTTCCCCTTGTAACTAACAATCACAAGAGCGGAGTACCTGTAAAAAAGGCCTAGCTACATTTCTTCCAAACAGGTGGTACGGGGCAACGCATTACTCGTTACCTTCTGCCGTGCATGGTACATGAGAGGCTGCGGCAGCTTCAGCATTCTTCGTTTTTCGGGACTGGCTGTTAACGTCTTTTATCATCCGCATGAGCAGTCCCCATAAAATGAATCTTCACAAACGACTTATTGTATTGTTGTGTTTTGTGTAAATGATTTCTGGTTGTGATGTCCTGTCTGATCAGGAAAGGTCATCTTTGATTTTGCTGATTGGTATCCTTCAGCAATACCTGGTAGCCTGCTTTTACAGTAACCTTGATCAGCTTGGCTTTCTTGCTAAACAATCCTTTCGCTGCTTCCAACCCTGCCGTAGCGGCTTGAACACCAAACGAGTTGTCCATCGAGGACAGTTGTATATCCTGTATGGATTGACTGCCTGCCTGCTTGGCAACATCACGGGTAATGGCACCGGGGATATAAATTCCTTCAAGCCCATCCAGATCATAAACAGCAAGCCCTACAGGGAGCAAAGAATTCTCATCGCGTACCGAACTGACATTAATCGTCAGCCGTTCTCCCCTAATAGCACATACTCCGTAGATAAATTGATTAGCCTCCACCAGGCGACCGTTGATATACACATCGGAAAGCAAACGCAGCTTAACGATTGATCCTGCCACTACGGTTTGCGTATCATGAATGACTGCTTCTATTGCGTCAGTGTTTCCATCCTCTTCCTGTAATTCCTCATCCAATCCATAGAAAGAATTATGCGTTATCTGGATGATAGATGCTGACTGTAGCGAATCGAGGCTTTCGGTTCCTGCGTTTTTGGCCACCCGGTCCATTTGTCCTTCCACCATTGAAATATTGTCTCCTTTGGTTGCTGTAGCTACCGGAAATACTTGTTGCCGATGATCAAGGCTTTGCGCTTTTATTTTTTCACGGACCCGCTCCGGATGTTGTACGTCCAGGATCTTGTCGAGCATACCGTCTATCTGCTGCATTTCCGGATCGTTCACATCCGAGGTGGACATGAGCTGCATCATTTTTTCCAGGCGGTCAACATCCTGTGTCATATCTTCGTCAATCGTTGATGATACCTGCTTGTCGGTTGTTGTTTCTGTTTTTGATTGTACGGGTTGCTCCGGCTGATTGAGTTGGTGTGTAAGCTGCTGAATCTTTCGGTTGATCATTTCTTCGCTTTGGTCAAGTGGCGCATACTTATCTTTGGTGCCCAGTGATGTATTGAGTCTGTTGTTCTGTGGTGGAACGGTATCTCCTTTCACTTTTAGCGTGGCAGTCACATAATAGGGATCGTTCCTGCGTGCTTCTTCGTATTTAAGTGAATCGCGTTTCGCCTGTTCATAAAGGGAAAACTTATCCCATAACTCATCTTCCTTATCAAAGTGCGCACCGGGCAACTCCATATTCAGTCCGGATTTAACGGGCTGAGCTTGCAATGGTGTACCTTGTCCTCCGCCCAACGCCCAAAAGATCATCGTAATAAAAGGAAGCACAAGCAATGGCAGCACCATATAGAACCTCCGTTGCTGTAAGAATTTTTGTGTATGCGGTTTCATAGCTGTAGAATTTTAATAGTTTAATATTTGAGTATTGAATAGTGTGAAGTGTTTAGCGGATTTGTTTAGTGATACATGCGGAGCAGATAATCCATGCTGTCCAGCAATCCCTGACGCCCGTTTAGCAACTCACGATACACCTGCGGATCATATTGCTTCAGGCTATCGAGTGTTCTCTTAAAGCCTGATAAAAGCAAATAATCTTCTTCAGAGAAAACATCGTCTGGGAATGGTCTGGTGCCGGGTGGTACTTCCATCTGTGAAGGGAAAAACGTAGAAGTATTGACTGCCTTGTCCCGGAACGGTTCAGTCATCATCATTATACTGGCGAGCGTAACGATCAGCCCGAAGCAGATCAATGCCCTCTTCTTTCCGGATGGAGAAAGTCGTTCACTTTGTTTCTCCATAAAGTCCGCGACCTTGCGCTTTCCGCTTTCGATGCTACTGGTTAATATTTCTACTGCGGTTTGTTTTTGCCTGTTCTTGTTCGGATGTGTTTTCATACCTTATCGGTTAATGGTTTTGATGTCCTTGTTCTCAAGTGTATTCCAGCGTTCGATCAGAAAGCCGTGTGAATTGTTATCCGAACGGGCTACGTTGCGTAAATAACCCTCTGTGATGAGGCTACGCATGACAATGGAAGTAGCGCGAATGATGCGCTGACGAGCGTAATAGCGGAAGTAGTACGGATAGTTATCGAGATCAATACGAATGCTGTCCGGTTCAATACTCTGGCTGATGTTTCCCGAGATGATGTTGGAGTAATACCTGCTTTCTTTCAGGTTGTCGTATTGTTGTTTTGCAGACAGATCAGCCAGGTACAGCGCTTTGGCAATGTTTCCCTGGATCATCTTATCATCCGGGTCAAGGGTAAAGAAATAGTGGTGAAAAATCCGCACGTGATCACGCGCCTCTACGGGAATGTTATCTTTTCTCTCGGCAGCATACGCCTCAAGGGCTTTGCCGTTGGACAATATGTACACCCGTTCCTGTGTCTGAGTGATGAGCTGAAAGCTTTGGTACACGGTATAACAGCAAATGAATACGCAGGCGGCAATCACCACGATGGAAAACAGGCGGATATGCCTGAAGGCGGTGTCAATATTTTTGAGTTGTTGAAAAATCATGTTCTGTTACTTATTGCCTGATAGCTTTTCCCGTTGATAGTTACTTCCCGATGGATTGTTGTTTCCTCCTTGCTGTTGCTGTGACTTGGCAGTGTTGCTACCGGATGAGTCTGCGGAGGGTTGTGTTATTGTCCTTGCTGCGGCCATTGTACCACCGATAAAGAAGTTACTCGCCTTGGAAAGCAATGTGTTTCCACCTCCTGCGTGTACGATGTAGTTAGCAACCGATGGCACGGTAAAATATCCCACGATGCCAATGACCAGAAAGATGATGTAACCGCTATCGGTAGCACTGAATGCCGTATCTCCATACAGGCGGATCTGTTCAATGTCAACGCGTAGCATGTTCTCCTGTATCTTGGAAATAATGCTTCCAAAGATGTTGGCTACCGGAAGCCATAGGAACACGTTGATGTATCGCGCAATCCAAACGGTCAGCGTATTTTGTAATCCATCGAACACCGACAGTCCGAATACAAGCGGTCCGAGTATCGCCAGTACAATGAGATAGAATGTCCGGATGGTATTGATACAAAGCGCGGCCGCTTCATAAAGTACCTGCAGGATTTCAGAAAGCCATTGTTTGATCTGGTTCTTGATGTTGTAGGCCGTTTTGGCCATGATGAATTTGATCCCGTTGCTGATCAGGTCTACACCTGTTTCTTCCTCACCATCCGGATAATTGTACTTGTGCCATTTGCCATGTGTACCTTCATCTCCGTAAATCTGCCACGTGTCTGTTTGCTTTATGGCCTTTTCTTTTTCTGCAAGCAGAAATGTGATTGCATTATTGGAGTTTCGCATCATGGCCGCAGTGCCGGTGACGGTTGGCTTGAGCACTCCGTTCATGATGGTGATCACATGGGGGAAAAACAGGATCGCCAGACCGATCGCAAATGGCCGGAGCAACGGATAAAAGTCTATGGGTTCCGCGTTGGCGATATGCCGCCACACACGTGAAGCGATGTACCATAATGCGGCAAAGGCTGCAATACCCTGGCCCACACCAATGAGTTGACTGCATAGCGGCATCATGTCGTTATACAATCCATCCAATACACTTTGAAGGCTGTGTATTTCGTCTGCGACCCCTTGGGCATAAGAAAATACTGGAAAGAGCGTTCCTGAGATCGCTATCAGGGGGAATATGACTGTTCGTGTTCTCATGATTACGGATTTAAGGTGTTACATCATAGAGCTTGCGCAGGGCGTCCATATTGCGTTGTTCCCTGGCACGTTGCACGGCCAATACCTGCGTGCTGCTGTTGAAGAGCTTTAAGAAAACGATCTTGTTCTCCATGTCGTAGTAAATGCGATCAATGGCTTGCAATCGTTCTTCATCGCTCATCCTCAATTTTGCTGCGGTAATGATGGAGAGCAATTCATCCAGGTTTTGAAGACTTTGTTTGAGAATATAGCTATACACATTTTCCAGGTATTCGATCTCCCGTACCGTCAGGTTTGGATCATTCTTAAAGCGGTCGAATGCTCTTCTTCCTTCTTTGACAATGAATTGTTGATATTGAATAATGAAGGGGATTCGCTTGTAGTTGCGAACGGCCGGATTGACGGCATACAACCCGTCAAGAAATACCTGATGCAGGTTAAAGTTTCCTTCGGCAATATCTTTGATGGTGTTGTATCCTTTGCTCAGGATTTTATACCCCTTATACATATTGTCCAATATCTTTTCGAGTTCCTGTAGTTTCTCATAGTTGAGAACAAGTTGCACAGCCTCCTGTGACTGCGCCCAAATCTTTGCGGGGCAGTGCGCGCAGAACAGGAATATCAAAATGGTGGTGAGTTTCTTCATGGTTTTTTTGATTTAATGGTTACGCCTTACCCTGTATTTTCACAGCGGTATTGATCTGTTGTCGCTCTTTCGCCCGTTGCAGGGAAAGTATACGTACCGCATCAATAAAACTTTTCGTAAAGGCATACATCTCCTGTATGTCCTCATGTACCTTATCCAGCCGAAGCAGACGTTCATCGTCTTTCATTTCGGCTTCTCCTGCTGTCGTGACCAATATCAGTTCATCAATGGATGATTCACATTCCGTGAGCATATTTTTATATACCGATTCGATGTAGTTGATTTCTTCTGCTGTCAGGTTATCATCGGTACGACACTGAGGCATGAATTCATGGAATGCTTTTATAATGCTTTGCTGGTAGACCAGTATTTCATTTACCTTTGGAGAGTTGCGCACGACAGGACTAACCGCCTTTAATGAATTGAAATAATCCTTGTCGAGGTTGAATGTTCCGTTCTTGATTTCTCCGATGGTGGTCAATCCTTTGTCCACGATTTTATATCCCTCCTTCAGGTATTCGAGGTACACCTTTAAGGCAGCGATCTGCTGAATGAGGTATTTGCGCTGGGTCGCCTTCTGGCGAAACCATTCGTTGAAGTTGGGTGACTGTGCCTGGGTAGTTATTCCGAGCAACACTATCCATGCAGTGATCCATAGCTTTTTCATTGCTTGATTGTTTTCTAATTGCTTATATTTTCATTCTATTTTTCTTTCTTGCAACCATACCGTGGGCATTTTCACGCTTAAGGATTTCTTCATTTGTTTTAAAAATGACTTCTATTTGTTTAATCTTACCATACTGATTTCCACGTGTGATATCCATCTTTTGTACCTGGAAGCCTTCTGTCTGATCGTACCTGACTTTGAAATCACATTGTGTATAGGGACTGTATTCGTCTTTCCATTGCGAATAGGTAGTCAGATAAAATGGAGGAATATGCCTGTCACCCTGTAGTTGTCCGAGCAGGTGCTTAAACAGGGACTGTTCCAGTTTGCCGGGATGAGTTGAATTGCACATGAAGTAGCCATCATACCCTTTGGCTTTCATGAGATCGCAGAAGTTGTCAATTTGAGGTCCAAGGTTTTGCATACGTGTTATCCTTTTTCGTTGAGTAGATCATGTATCCGTATCATCTCTCCGTGAAGTTCTCTGGCAATTTGTTGAAGGCGTCCCAGCTCGTCCATAATGTCTGGCTTGTCAAAGGATTGGTAGTTGCGCGCTATGATCTTCTCCCGGATCATCATCAGTTGACTCAGCGGGCTACTGAACTTAAAGCTGATCACGACCAGGTTGCCGATATGTTGTGGAATAGTTTTTTGAGGGGTACTCATAGAAGTGGTATTATAGTCCGTATAATTTTTTAACGCGATTGATCTCATACTGCGACTTCGACCGGTTCAGACTGAGCTGATAGGTGTTCATGTTGAACTCAAGCAGGTCAATGAAGTTCTGTTCGATGCGATCACCGGTTTGCATGATGATCGCCAGCCGCTGCGCATCGGTCATTTGCGTATTAAAAGAGTTGATCACTAAAAGCAATTGATCGAGGTTGCGTACGCTTTCGTTCAGAATGCCCTTGTACACACGATACATGTAGTCAATCTCGGCTTCCGTAAAGTGATCGTCCTGCCGGACAAGGCCCCATGCGCGATTGTATTCCTTCACAATACGTAATTGCTTGTCCATGATCTGGCGGATACGCATGTAAGCAGAAAGAACTGTTTTCACCTTCCACAATTCATCATAGTATTCCTTGTAGAGCTTCCGGTGTTTCTCTGTCCATTCCGCGATCTCGGTAAGCTTCAATTGCGAAAGCTTGTTTTCCAAAACCTTCTGCGCGTTTTGCAGCCAGATCGTTTTGTTTTGCAGCCGCTGGATCATCAGGTCAACCGCCTTGATTACTTTCTTTACTGCTTCCTTAATGATCTGGACAATTGGAATGATTGCCTTTGCCTCCTGGTGAGGCGCGGTAGCGGTAAGACATACTGTTGTCAGTAAGATGACCAGAAGTATTTTTCGTATCGGATTCATAATTGGTCGGTTTAAGGTTTATGCGGCAATACCCATTCGTATATCATTGGCCAGGGCAGCAATGCCTTTGCGTATGTCGCCACCCCATTTCTTGGTATATGCCTGCACTTTCATCTTCTCTGATTCTTCCGTGGTATAAGCGAGGTATTCTTCCAGTGATACCTCGGTGGCATATACTTTTGACAACACACCGCCTAATGAAATGAAGACTTCTTTGTATTTGCGGGACGAATCGTTGCTTTTATTAATGGAAAGGACGAGGGCTTTCTCTTTCTCAGTTAGTCCCAAAAGCTCCTGTATCTGGTCAAACTTGTTTTGGTACTTGCTTTGATCCAACAGGATTTTGCAATCGGAGTTATTGATGATTGCTTGTTTGACAATGGGCGAGCTAATGATGTCCTCCACTTCCTGTGTCACTACGATGGCCTCGCCATAGAACTTGCGCACCGTCTTGAATAAATATTTGATGTATTCGGCCATGCCTTCTTTGGCAATCGCCTTCCACGCTTCTTCAATGAGGATCATCTTGCGTATGCCTTTGAGTTTGCGCATTTTGGATATGAACACCTCCATGATAATGATCGTCACTACCGGGAAAAGTATCGGGTGATCCTTGATGTTGTCCAGTTCAAAGACGATAAAGCGTTCGCGAAGCAGGTCAAGGTTTTCCGTGGCGTTCAATAAGTAATCAAACTCACCGCCTTTGTAATACGGCCGCAACACGTACAGAAAATTTTCTACATCAAAGTCTTTCTCCTTTACTTTATCCGCTTTGAGGATGTTCACAAAATCATCTTTGAGAAATTCGTAGTACGTATTGAAGCATGGGAACAATTTTTTGTCTCTGCCCAGCTTCTCGTAGTACATCTGTAAGGAGATGGATAAGGCTACGTATTCGGAGCGATTGAACGTTTCATCGTCCTTTTTCCAGAGGGCAAGCAATAGGGTCTTAATACTTTCTTTTTTTTCGGTGTCGAGTGTGTCGCCTTCACTGATATAAAAAGGATTAAACCGGATCGGGTTGGATTCATCATAGGTGAAGTAGTACCCGTTGACCAGATCACACAAACCTTTGTAGGAATGTCCCACGTCTACCAGCACCACGTGTGTTCCCTGCTCGTAATAGCTCCTCACCATGTGATTGGTGAAGAAGCTTTTTCCTGATCCGCTGGGGCCGAGAATAAACTTATTGCGGTTGGTACATATCCCGCGCCTGACCGGTTCATCGGAGATATCCACATGCGTAGGCTTTCCTGTTAACCTGTCGCCTAACCGAATGCCTACCGGGCTTATCGATGAGCGATAGGCGGTTTCCAGATTGAGAAAACAGGAGGCTTGTTCCGCGAACGTATCAAAGGTGTCATTCAGCGGAAAGTCAGCTTCATTGCCAGGAATACCTGCCCAAAAAATTTGAGGCGCACCATCGGTTTCCTGCTTGGCAGTGGCATCCATCTGCGCCAAGGCAGAGGAAACCTGTGTTTTGATTTCTTTGAGTTCTGCCTTATCATCCGTCCACACCATCACATTGAAATGTGCTTTCACCGGCTGGCGCTGATCACCGATCGCCTCGTTCAGAAAATCATTGGTGGCATCGCGGCTGATCGCATTTTCGCGCGAATACGTGGAGAGTGATTGCAGGCGAAGCCGCTTGCTTTCCAACTCCTTGATCGTCTTGCTTACATCCTCGATGAAGATGTATTGGTTATAGATATGATTGCAGGAAAGCAATTGGCCGAGGGAAGCCCCAAAGCCGACACTGAATTTGGTTTTGTCCGTACTATACTTGTCATAGTTAATCCTGGACCCACAGAGTGCCGGGAGGTCTTCCACATCGGCCAATGCAAAGAGCTGGCATTGCTGATCACCTATTTTTATTCCGTCTTTAAAATGTATGTCGCGTATGACCGGCTGCTCGTGTGATTGCAGAAAGCAGTACCGTTCAATAAGTCCTGCCTGCTTTCGCGTCCCTGCCAGTCCATCACTGGTGATGCGTTTGAGCTTCACGAAGCCACTGTCGGAAAGTATCCGTTCAAACTGGCTTGTCGCATCCAGGAACTCCTGCATTCGCAAAGGGTTAATCGTTTCCTCCGGCACAATGGTCCTGCGTATGAGATTGGAGAACATAGAGCTGGACGGCTTACGGTCAGGCGGCTTTTGCGAGAGCATGATGTAGCACCGGTGATCGAGGTACGGACGTTCATTGAAGAACCGTTCGCTGGAACGTGTGAGAAACGAGAGGTCACTGTTTTCAAAATCTGCCTTTACTTTTCTCGAAAAGAACCAGTCCTGTTTATGGAAAATGGAATTCTTCGGAAGCACCTTGATGGCTTTGATCCATATCTGATGGAATGCTTCATAGTCCTGATCCGATAAGGTGAAAATCTCCGGCAGGTCGGCCTCATAGGCCACCGTGACGTCACCTTGTTTTGAAAGGATGCAATCATGCTCCACCTTGTAGATCGGGAACGCCTGAACGAAAGGAATTGCCGGTGTCATGGTTTATCTTTCTTTAGTTGATTTCTTGAGTTGATAGAAAAACCGTCTTGATCTTCCGGAAAGAAATTCAGGAATACTTCTTCTGGCGAGCTTCTTCACCAGTCCGTGCCGACCGTAGGTATCGCTCAGATGATAGATACCCATGAAAAGCAACGTACCGAGTATAAGGATAAGTCCGAGGCACAGGAACATATTGATGCCGCTGATATAGAAAATGGCAAAGACGATGAGCAGAAGAACGACACCCACACCGAGGTAGCCGATATACTGTGCCTTCAGTCCCTTGAACTCGATCGGCTTATTGATTCCTTTGTTGATTTTATATACACTGTTATTCATATGTCTATACGTTTAGATTTTTTTACCTTGTCCGTGACTCCTTTTTGGAGAAATTGGCTCAGGTGCTTTTTGTTGAGTTGTTGTATTGGATTCGATTCTTTGTTTTTGCCACGCTTTTATTTTGCCTGTGGCAGGAATCACCACTTGTTCTGTCATTGGCGGTAGACCATTCTCAGGAAGAAACCCTCTGTATATGTTTCGTGTGATCTTGTCAAAGAGGAGAGGATATCCGCCCTTACTTTCATCATACTTTAAATGATGCAGTGGAATAGCATTAGATGGACGACCAACCTCTTTTAACAGACCAGATTCCTGTTCAAACTTAAAATCCGTGTTTGCGAGTCTTATTGTGCTGTTGTGTCTTTGTAGTCGTACGAAGTAGTCATCTTGCGAGACACCAATAGCAAATGCAGGCATCACTTCATTAGGATGACTTACATAAGAAACTTCCGGTAACAGAACGTATTCAAAATTTTTGCTGATGGAGTTCTTTGGCACGTCCACGGCATGGAGTTTCTTGGTGTCCTTGTCATAAAGCATCGGATACCCATACAGCATTGGATCCATTTCTTTTTCAAGGGCACGAAACGGTACCTTGTTATCCGGGTTTGCCCTATGGCGTAACTCTTTACGCTGGTGATCCACAAAGAATTCCGAATCAAGAATTTTCACACGCGGCAGCATATCTTCGTTCCGGTTAGGTTCATTCATAGTTTGTCAGATTCCTCTGCCTTGTTAATGCCTTTATTGATTTTATAAATGCTGTTCATAATTAGCGCGTTAGATTTTTCTTCCCCGTCTTCTTCGCGGTTTGTTGGGCTCTTCTGCTTTGTGCTGCATGTTCATGCGATGCCGGAAGGTTTCATCGTATTCGTCATCGCCTTTCTCTAACTTACGGCTCCACATTTCGTCAATGATTTCCGCCCCGCGTTCGATGTCTTCTCTGGAGTGCCTTGCACCTTTAGAATTATGATCAGCTTGCAGTTGCATGGTCGAATGATTATACCCCGAAGAATGACTTGAGGACAGTTGCGACAACTACCAGAAAAATGCAGCTACCAAACCATGCGGCTGCGACCCTACTGGTATCGGGGTCACCGCCATTCCATTTCTGATAGACCTTTACAGCACCGATGAGCCCGAGTACTGCGCCAATGGCATACATAAGATTTGTGCCGGTATCAAAGTAACTTCTCACGCGCATGTTCGCTTCATTGATACCTGCGTTGCCATCCTGTGCGTAGCTATACATGTAACTAAGCGTGTAAACTGACAGGGCAAGGGCAAGCGCTTTTCCTTTCCTGAGTTTTGTCTTTAGTGTTTTTGTTTTCATAGTGTTTTATGTTTTGAATGATGTGACCGGGAAATTGGTTAGCTCCACCACTGTGCGACCTCCTGCAGGGTGAGGTCGAAGGCGAATTGATTTTTACTTTCCTCGCAGATGTAGCCGTTTATGGCGTACTGATAGGTGGTTCCTTTCAAATGCGGGTACTTGAGCAGTGATGCTTTAAAGAGATCAGCGCATTCTTCCTTACCGGATTGATATTCTGCGCTGAGCTGAATCAGTGTCTTGATTTCATTGAGCAGATCAGCTACACTTCCGATGAGCAAGGCATCATGATGATTTGAAACTGCGGTGGTAGTGATCGTGTCCGGCTCGTCATCTGTTACACCTCCGGCAATATCCTCTGACTCTACTACAGAAGTCCTTTCAGCATCACGCTTATTCTCATTCTTGTTTTCATTCCTGGTTTCATTCCTGGTTTCATTATTAGCTGCGCCAAGAATGTCTTGCGTGTGACTAATAGCCGTGTCGCTTGGTTGAAGTGTTAAGCTCTGCGAGCCGGTTAAGCGGGATTTAACCCACTGAGTAATTTCCTTATGGTACAGCAGCAGTGTGGTGATGAAGTAATAGCTGCCGATAAGACCGGCAAAGGAGGTTACGAATAGTTCCCAGGTAATTGAATTGAACATACGCCTTGTGTTTGATTACAAGGGCGAATGTGAGTGCGCTGATTTCTCATTCCGGCATACCTCGCGCGAAGTAGTCTACGATTTTTTTTGTTAACCGAATTGGCAAGGACCGAATCGGAAAAACAAAAAAATCCCTTTCACATCGTTTGATATAAAAGGGATCAGTTTGAACAAAAGTAAGACCTAACAAAAATCAAGGAAGAATGTTTTGTATCGTTTTGATCGATTATGTAATTGTTCCATGTGGAGCATGGTTATCCTTCCATTTCGTCCAGACGAAGTAAAAGTTTGTCCTTTAGCTTCTCGATGAAGTTGGCGCGGTTGCCTTTGCGCATTCTTATCTTCTTTAGCGTATCATAATAATTTCCAAACCGGATATTAAAGAGTTCTTCAAACAGTTCAATTAACTGCTTGATCTCTGCTTCTCCGTTGTTGACATTCCCCGAGGCATGGATGGCTAATAGTAGCTCTGCCGCGTCCGTTTTGTTTCCTGTCCAGTTTAAGGTGGCGTAGTTCTCTGAAAGAGTTGCTTTCTTTTGCATTGCGAGCAACGATGCTTTCAGTACCTCATGCGCCAGCATCCGCGCCAGCTTTTCATCAAATCCTGTTGAGAACTGTATGTCCAAAAGGTGAGCAAATGTTTTGCTTTTTCTGGTAAAGTACTTATCGTCCAGGTAAGTCTGCCCGGTCATGCAATACAGAAAAAAATCATTGTTCTTTCTCGCGTATCGCTCCATTCGTTGAAGCTCCTGCTCATACAGCTTCTTGCGGCTCTCCACGTCCTTGTAGGAAACGTACAGGTGTATTGAAAAAAGCCTCCGGTAGTAATAGTAATTGCTCAACAGAACCGGTTTGATTTCCTTGAAGAAACGAATCTCTTCCTCCTGTGAGATGAACTTGTAGTTATAGGTAAACTGCTGCAAGTCGGCAACGAGTTCCCCTGAAATGGCGATCATTCGTGCTGCGTTGGCCAACGGATCAGGGATGGATGCGTTTACCCATTCGACCTGTTCTTTCAATTGTTTCTGTAACTGTTCTGAAAAAGTGGCTATGTCCATGATCGTTGTTGTTTAAGGTTATGCGGCATCGGGTAAGCGATCTTCAATAATGAAGCGGATGTCCTCTTTTATTTTGAAATAGTTCTTCTGTATCTCTTCGTGCGTGATCTTCCTCACCGGTGGGATCGGCAGGTAACTGTCGATCTCTTTTTTCAATGCCGCGTGGTCGTTGAGTATTTCGGCATGGAATACTTTCAGGGCAATCTTCTGGTCAGGGTCATCGGCTACCATGCCCACAAATTCACCGGAAGAAAGGGAAGCAATTTTTGAAGGTGGTATTGCCGCGTCAAGTTGTGTGGATCTGCTAATGGATGTGTCGGTCCGGTTAATGGAAACGCTTTCCCGTTCCTGAACGATCTTGCCAAAACGCTCTGATAAAAACTTGGCCGTTTCACCCACCACCTGTCCACTGATCACGTTGCCTACAATGTTCATGATCACTTCCGCCTGATCACGACCGTAATCTTTTTTCAATTGTGAATAATCCTGTACGGCCAGCGTGGTTGCCACTTCGTTTGATCTTGCCGTAGCGATCAGGCTGTCGATGTTGTTAAAGTAAATGGTTGGGAACTCATCGAAGATCAGGCTGCTTTTCATCTTGCCTTTCTTGTTGACCAGTTTGATCACCCGCGAGATATACAGCGATAGCACTGCCCCAAATATTTGCTGCTTCTGTGGGTTGTTGCCCATGCAGACAATCTTTGGTTCTTCCGGGTTGTTGATATCCAACGTGAAATCATTTCCGGACAGCACATAGTAAAGCTGTGGTGATGACAACCGGGCCATGCCTATCTTGGCGCTTGCGATCTGGCCTTCCAGTTGTTCCCATGCTTCATGCCGGTAGGCACTTTCAAAGGGGTTGATCAGCACATCGATTTCAGGCTCTGTTCTTAGGAGCGGGAACATGGTCCGATAATCCAGCTGCATTAACTCGATTACGTGCGGCAATGTGCAATACTTGCCATCCTCGTATTTGCGCAGGAACCAGATGATGGCCGTAACAAAGTTGATTGGAGATTCCACGAAGAAGTCTCCTTGCTTCTTGATCCAGTCCCTATTCAACCCTAACATGATGGTACGTGATGATTCGCTTGCATCGGTAATGTCTTCCATTGTCAAAGGATCAAGCGGGTTGCAGCGGTGCATGATCTTGTCGAATTCAATCACGTAGAATTTAGGAGCGACCTTGTATTGCCGGCTGTATTTGAGTAAGGTGTTATACGCAATGATGGACAGGTCATCGTACTTGAAGTCATAAATAAACATGCTGAACCCTTTGCGGATATGCTGAGTAATGATGTGCCTGATCACGAAGTAGGACTTACCCGCGCCCGGTGTGCCGATCACGAGTAGCGCCCTGAATGGGTTAATGAAATTAATCCAGCTTTTGCGTACCGTCCCTTTTAATGCGTATTGCGCAGGCAGGTTAATGGAGTATTCATTTTCGAGCAAGCGCTCCTCTTGTGGAAAAGATTCGTTGAGTTTGTTGAAAATGTCTTTCTGCAAGCGTAGCCTGATCAGGCGCGAAAGCCACGTGCCTCCGGTTAATATCAGAATGTAACCCGTGGTCAGTGCACCGATGTAAAGCATGGATCGCGTTGCAACGGGCATCGTTGTAAGCAGTACATAATGACTAAAGAAAAACAGCACCAACCCGAATAAGATACATACCAATGAAGCATTGAAGCTTATCTTTTCATCCTTCTTACCTCTTGCACCGATCAGGGACGTTAGTAAAAGGATCAGCGCAAATATTTTACTATGCCAGATTGTTTTAAACAATCCGGTCTTTGTCAGGTTGATCAGAATGCGGTCTAACAATTCGAGCGTATATCCCCACTCGTGCATTGCCTGATGGCAAAAAACATAAACGTGCATTGACAGCATGACCATACTGCATATTCGGGTCATGTCAATGATCTTGCGCAGGGCTTGTTCATTTTCTCCGGTGTTCATAACATTTCTTGTTTATATCCTTCTTCCTTTTCTCTTTCTTCTTCTCCGGCCGAGGCGCAAAGCGGCTTCGGGTGAGCTTGGATCAAACCCGTCAGCCGTGAAGAGGTCTTTGATCACTTCATCCATACCGTGACTGCCAGCGTTTTCCTTCCTGTTGTCAGTGTCACTGCCTTGTCCCTGCAAGTGTGTTGATGTTGGTGAAGTTGATTTTGTATAGCCCGGCCGGAAGGGAGTAATGGTTTCTTCTTTGGCTGAAAGCTTTTCCAGAATGGCATTCGCGCTATACGGCTTGCCGAGTGCGCTTCCATTGAACACTACCCGGACCTTATTATCGATGAACGTAATCCCATAAGTTCTACCTTCCGCATTGGTGCGCAGGACTACAGCGATACCTCTCTTATCGAGTTCAGAAATGAATTGCTGTTTGGTCAATACTCCGGGCGATTGCATTACCCGGTCAATCGTTTTCTTTAACTGTTCACGGTGAGGTTGACGTAGCACCTCATTCAGCTTGAATTGCTTTTCAAGAAAGGCAAGTGTAGGCTTGCCGTAAATGGAGCTTGCCTTAATCGGTATGCCAATACGTTTTCCTTTCGCATTGATCAGGCTGTAGAGCAATCCTTTTTTTTCAAACATCTTTGATTTTTCTGAACCCCTGTCCGCTGTGACATTGTACTGGCGCAGAACTGCATTCAATTCCGGTAATGAAGTGTATTTGTAGTGTCGGGTAACCGTTCGTACAATGTTGGTGATGCTTCTGCGCGTTTCGGATTTACCATAGATGGCCTTCTGTATGTCAATGGGACGGAGAAATTCAGCTTGATCTTTCTTTTTGCCATCCGCTTTTACCAATCCGAATTCGATCTCAATTTCTTTACGCGCTGTTTCAGACTGGTTCTTTCCGATATTGTGAATGGGTATGCGCTTACCGTTTTCCTGAACGAGTGTGGTGACAATATGTATATGGGGATGGGCAGCATCATTGTGCTGATAAACTAAATAGGGCTGATTGCCAAAACCGATCTTGTCCATGTAGGTTAAAGCAATGCGGTTTAATTCATCAACGGTTGGTTTTTCAGTAACATCGAAGTTGAGGGAGATATGAAGGGTGTTGGTCTTCGTCCTTGAATTCCGTTCATTCAGGTTGGTGAATCGCTGGAGCTTATCATAGAAGTTCAGCTCGCTGGCGTCTTTCAAAAAACCGCTGGCCTGAATGCATTGCGCAACGCCTTCGAGGACTTTTTGCTCGTTGTAGTTAAGCGCACCTTTTATGTCCTGTCCGCTGATCACTTTGGCGACCATTTAATGTTTGAAATAATGGTTAACAGATTCTCCACTTTGCCGGAGATCTTCTTGTACTCATCGAGTATGCGCAGGGCTTCAAAAATTTTCTGATTCGGTAAAGACCTGCTGTTGAAGTAGCGGGTGACCTGGTTGATGTTGGAGCCGATGGCATTCAACTCTTTTTTTATCCCTGCCAGTTCGGCAGCTACGCTATCAAGGGTAGCGTCCTTGTGATAGAAGATGATCTCTTCTTTTTGCAGGATGTGTCTTGCAAATTCTCCGAGTGTCTGGCAATTGGTTTCCTTACGCTGGGCTTCCAGCTTTCCATAGAACTCTGCTGAAACACGTACCCCGATCAGGTGTGTTAACGGTTCGCTCTTGTTATACTTTCGCTGTCCCATCACCTTAGAATTTTGGGACGCAAAAGAAGCCGAGTTCCGAGGCTTCGTTCCCCGAAGAGCCGGCAGGCAATGAGGGCAAGATCACAAATGTGTTAACATTTGTACATCTTGCTGCTGCCGGAAAACCGGCAGCAGTAGGGCGAGCTGCGTTTAATTTAAAGTAGTCTCTACTTTCCATTTTCATAACATTGTGGATAGCGTTTGTTGAGCTTGAGAATCTTTTACATGCTTGTTTCTATGAAGCAGCTTTTCGATCTCGTAGTAGTCATAGAAGATCATATTGCCGAGCCGTGTGTAGGGTAAAATGCCGGTGGTGCGGAAGGTGTGAAGCTTGCCTGGAGAGATGCTTAGGATCTTGCGTATCTGGTAAGATTTAAGCCAGCGTTGGGCAGGTTCTACCGGTCGTTCTGTCAGCAGTTTTCTGATCTCGTCCAGGACTTCGCGCTTGAACTGCTGAAGGTCTTCGGTGGTAATGATGCTGGATGCCATGCTCTTTTTGTGCGTTGAATTGATGGCACAAAGGATGGCGTAGGTTTTTTCCGAAAACAGTTGCAACGGTTCCGGAACCCCTGCTAACTGCTTCATTTACAGGTAAAAAAAATTAAACAGGTGGTGGTTTATTTCACGCAGCGAAAGCAGTAATTTCAAATTCTTAATTCCTGCTCCTCCCCGGAAACCAGGTGTGGAGCTGTAAGAATTTAATAGGTAAACCAGTAGATGATGACAAAGGAGTTGCTACATCCGATACTACTGAAACCGATCCTGACATTGGGCGTCAGTGAAGAGTTTGAGGCCATGGCAAAAGCCAATGGCTATACCACGTTGAAGGATGTATTAAAAGAACCCCTCTATAAATTTCCATTCAAGCCGTTGTCCGGTTACCGTATGCTCAAAGAGTTGCTTGCTATTCTTGAAGAGCATGGATTGGATGAACTTATGGAGGACTGAATACTCTTTTCTCTATCCAATAGCTATTCCCTTCATTTAAAACCAACCAATGGCACAACATTTAAAATGCTTATTATGAGCATGTTATATTTTTGTGATTTTTTTCTCGTAAAAACAGGAGGGAGATATAGGAAAAAACAAGACTGAGTAAATAGGAAGGTGATCCTATTTATCATTGTTAAGCCTTCAACCGAACCTGAACAGACCAAAACTCCAGGCATTCTGGCGTTAACTAATCATTTGGCAAATCCGGAGGGTTGATACTTTTTATTCAACCCACTTCCGGTGATTGCTATGAATATCAATAACCTGCTTGCCCATTTGGAATCATTTCATCCGCTTTCGGATGAGTTCAAAAAATTCCTGACCGAAAACGCAATACCGCTTTCCTTTCCCAAGCGACACATTCTATTGGATGTACTCAAGGTGGCGTCTCATGTCTACTTCCTCAACGAAGGCTTTGCGATGTCCTATACGCTTAGTGCAGATGGAAAGATCACAGAGAATTTCTGGAAGCCAGGCCAGATCGTTGTCGCCTTTGAAAGCTTCTTTGAACAAAAGCCGTCCATGGAAGTCATTCAGCTTCTCAAGCCAAGTCAATTACTTGCCATCAGTCACGAAACGACAGAACAACTATTAGCACGCTTCCCGGAAGCGCGCTCATTGTCCCGCACCATGATGTACTGGCACTATGCCCACGTTCGAAGGAGGCTTCAGAGCATGAAATCATCTGATCATGCTGAACAATACAATAAGCTTCTGAGAATTTTTCCCGACCTTGAACTGATCGTATCACAACGCGCGATTGCTACCTACCTGGGCATTGCCCCGCAATCACTGGCCCGCATCAGGCGAAAGACGGAATAACTACAAGTGTTACTATGAAACATGAACATTTGTTCATGTTCATTCTGCCGTTTGTTAACGTGAAATAGTCCTCATGGAATGTGAAGTGTGAACATCTGTTCATCGATTTATTTGGTTAACAGATTTAATTTTACTTCAAGCAAATCGCTAAGAGAAAAATGAAACGCAAAATTGCCATCGAGATCATTTCATTCCTGTTCATTCTGCTTTTTGTATATGCAGCGCTTAATAAGTTGATGGACTATCCAAAATTTAAAATTCAGATCGGGCAGTCTCCGTTGTTGACAGGATTCGGTAATACCATTCCGTGGATGGTAATCAGTATTGAGTTGGCGATCTCGGTTATGCTTGTCATTCCTAAACTAAGACTGGCAGCACTCTTTTGTGCGTTCTGCCTGATGACGATGTTCACTGCTTACATTTTTGCCATCCTCCACTTCAGCAGCTATGTTCCATGCTCGTGCGGGGGTGTCCTCGAAAAACTTGGATGGTCTGAACACCTGATCTTTAACCTGTTCTTTGTATTGCTTGGACTTGCTGGCATCATTCTACAGGCAACGCAAAATGAGAATTCTGTACAAGAAGATTTCACACCAGAACAAAATTCACTGGCATGACAAAAAAGTTAGTGATATGGATTGCAGGTGGTTTCGTTCTGAGTATAGGAACAGTTGCATTTTTATTCGCTATGAGTGGAATAATGAAAGACAACAGAAACAGTTTTCTTCGCCTTTTCCCATCACACCCGGTATTGGAAGGAAACAGCTTTGATCTCAAGTACAATTCGTATTATATAGCCGGTGGAACTTCAGAACACATCTACCTGGGAAATTATTCTTCCCCACTTCACCTACTTGTTTTGAATAAGGATCTCACCGACACGGTACATCTCAGGCTAAATGTAAATGGCATCATGGATCAAAAGTTCTGGTCTGCACGGGTACGCGTTGATTCACCCTATTTCTATGTCAATGATGGAGCGGTTCCCAGAATATACAAGGGACCTATTAACACCTGGACAGCCGATAGAATTGGTTATGACACCGAGTACTTTCTTGATATTGAACCTACTGGGAAGAGCACATTGTTTATAAAGTCCCTTGCTTTATCCAATGAAAGTGTTCTTGGTAAAATTTCCTTAGACAGTCCCCATTATAGATTCACTTCCGGCATCCTCACCAAGCAGATTGATGGTGTCTTCTGCGTAGACGGATACCTAAATTATTCAAAGGAATTGAAAAAGCTCATTTATGTATACCGGTATCGCAATGAATATATTGTTATCGATACCAACCTAAATGTCACTCAACACGGCAGGACTATAGATACGACAACTCATGCCAAACTAAAGGTCGCGTGGATTGCTTCAAACAAATCCAAAACGTTAGCTGGTCCCCCGCTGATAGTAAATAAGCAGAGTTCCAGCTACAAGAATTGGCTATTCATCAACTCAGACCTGCTTGCAAAGAATGAGCATAGACGGGCTCTCAAAGAAGCGTCAGTTATTGATGTCTATGACATTAACAGGACCAACTACCTCTTCAGTTTTTACATCTTTAATACATTTAAAAATGAAAGGTTGAGAGAATTTCGAGTGATAGGAAACAGAGTATATGCCTTGTTTGAGACGACTGTGCAAGTTTTTGATTTAAATAAAAATGTGTTTCAGCAAGACAGATCAAAATGAATTACGCGTAAGTTCTAAATAAATTTTTCTAAACAATTAAATTTTAACGTTATGAAACAGATTAGAATTAGCTTGAGTGTTTTGGCATTTGCATTAGCGATTGGTGGCACATTGGCCACCACAGCAAAACCAAACAGGCCGTTGGCTATCACGGGCTGGGAGTACATCGCAAGTGCGAACGAATGTGTTGAACGAACTGTGGAGTGTAATACGACTTCAAACAATCTTTGCACCTTCGGAGTCAATAACCATAAGGTGGGAAACAGCAGCGACATCTCAACGCAATGCGGCACGCAATTGAAAAGGCCGTAATGCAAATGTTTAGAGTCAGGGATGGTGAGCTGTTCGCCATCCCGCTCTAATGTATCTATTTTTATTTATGATGCTATTTGTCACTTATGACAAGTACCTTCATTTTCCTTTTGCCTTTAATCAGGTCAAGGCCATTTCTTTGAAGTTCCGCTCGTACACTGAAAATATTTGTCATATCCGCTTCCATAGTCAGATCAATCGGGTAGTCAATATCCGTTTCATCAAAAAAGGCTAACCTGCCTTCATTAGGAAGCGTTGAAATTAAAATATTCAATAACTGTTTCACTGTGTTTTTTTTAATTGTGAAGCCGCCAGCAGGACTCCCTGCGCTAATGAAAGCTTCAACCGACTTACTCCTAAGTTGACGGATTGACTTATTTATTGATATTAGCTTCCAGACATCTACTTTCATTGTCTCGACCTTCGCGCGATAGCCAAAAGTAGTATGAAGGGCCTTTTGAAGCTCGGTCATGATTGTAGTTTGATTGACTCTGGCTGGAGGCAGCGTTAAAGCATAGTTATATGTCCCTGAACCAACATCGTTCTTAAAATCAAAGGCAAAATCTGTTTTGTCCTTGATTTTTAAGATAGGGGTCGAATAGATATGATTGTAAAAGGCCGAGTCACCGGGCAACCAAAACGCTCTTCCAAAATAGGCGAAGTTGTATAGTTCGAATAACGGAGCCATAGTCACAGACCATCCTTTCGTCCAGTACTCAGGTGGAAAGTTTACATATCGATCAATGTCGTAGCCCGAATACTGCCGCTCGTTGTTCCATTTGTTTATGACGGAGGCATAAATCGTGTGCTCTGATGCGACAGACCCATGTCCATTGGAATTAACAGTCGCATTCTTTTTGTAAAACGAAATATCGTCTCCAACAATTAATTTCCGGAGTTTTATAGCGTTAAGGTCACGACCGTCAGTAATAAATCTAATATTCCCTTCCGGATCAACTATGTAGATGTGGGGAACGGTCTCAATACCCCATTTCCTGAAAACTGTTGAATCGAATGCGGCTATTAGATTTAAACTTCTGGTTTTCTCTAATCTATGGTAGACCTTTTCAATTCCCATATCGATTTCGCGGCCTATTCTTCCGATTAACACTACGTTCAGATTGTCCTTGAGCGTATTCTGGATGTCATTCATTTTTTCGAAGTTTTCTAAACATGACTTACATCCAAGCGTCCAAAGGTCTATTATCAGCCATCGCCCTGAGAAATCCTGAAAGGTTAAATATGCCTTCTTGTAATTAGATACGTTACCTATAGTGTCAGTAGGAATCCGATCTCCAACCTGAAGCTCGATATTTTGGGCATGAACGCAAGCTGCGATTACCAGCAGGCCCAACAAAAAAGGAAATTTCATTTAAATGTAAAAGTTAGGGGATTTGAATTTGAGGAAGTGGAAAATTCACATCAGTGTCGTTCCAGTCAGTTTTCAATGGACCCAGAATAGTACTAGCCTCCCCGTACCGAATAAGGTCGAGCCATCTGTGCCCCCACTCTGTAAAGAACTCGTATTTTCGCTCTCTAAGTACAGCTTGCAGTAACTCATTTTGCGAACTTGCAAGAGTATTCGGCAAGCCAGCTCGGTTTCTTACTATGTCCAAATCATTTGCGCCATCGATTAGCTTACTAAGGTGTATGCGTGCTTCTGAGCGAATTAAATATTGTTCTGCCAGCCTCAATACAGTTGAATAATCGGACGGTGGGTTTGTGTTACTGAAGTATTTTGAAGCATAATAAAAAGGGACACCTTCCACATCCTGGAGCCTTATCCATTTGCTTCGTCTTAGGTCAGATGCCTCGAAATCAGAAATAAAAGACGTACGAAAAGCACCAAACAAAGGACCAAAGCTGTAGACGTAGAACGTAGATCTGTCACGTGGCGTTTGCTGGGACCAAATTTGAAATATTGCCTCGTTGCTTGTCGTCTTGAAAACCGATCCTAAGTCAGGCTCCAAAGAATAAAGAGTTTTTTGAGTAATTACTGACGTAGCGGTCACTTCGGCATTTGCCCAATCTCCTTTATAGAGATACACCCTGGCCAATAAAGCGATAGCTGACGCCTTATTCGCTCTGACTCTCTCACCGTTAGAACTGCTATAATCGCTGGGCAATAGGTCGATCGCGTTTGTTAAATCCTCCACTATTCTATTCATCACGTTGGCTTTTTCGATAAAGACGGGTGAGTTGTTTGATACATAGTCCGTGGAAGTAACAAGCGGTATGTCACCCCAAAGATTTGACAAATAGAAGTTGCACAAGGATCGAACGAAAAGTGCCTCGCCTTTAAGCTGCTCTTTTAATAATGGCGTAACGCTTGAGGACGACTCCAATCCTTCAATGATTGAATTCGTTCGGTAGATTGTTGCATACATATCACGCCATAAAGATTGTACGAAGGTATTCGTGTTTTGAAGGTTGTTATCATTGAACTGTTGATAGTCCTGGACTGAACTTGTACTGTACTGGATGTATTCATCTGAAGCCAATGAAGTTAAGAAACTGATGCTCGATGGCCCCCCACTGGCAAAACCTGTGTTTTTCATTTGATAGTACACATCGATCATTGCTGCATCGGCCGTGGCATCACTTTCAAAAACGGTGCTTCTGACAAGGTCAGTCCGTGGCGGGTCAACTTTTACAAAATCATCGCACGACAACAAACAAAATAGTAGTGCAACCGCGTACGTGAATTTTTTGAGCTTAAATAGTGTATTCATTGTCTTTCGAAAATTAAAATGTAAAATGGATTCCTGCGGTTATCGTTCTTAGCGGTGGGAGTATTCCTGCCCCAGGAGTCTCCGGGTCAAGGCCGCCATAGTTGGTGATGGTAAGGAGATTCTGAGCCTGTAGAAAGACACTGGCTTTTGATGCCTTAACGGTGCGTATCCATTCGCCAGGAAAGGTGTATGACAGGGATACATTTTTGAGACGAATAAATGAAGCATCACTAATTGCCTTGTTACTTGTGTACAATAAGCTGGAATAGGCATTTGATGCATCTCCGCCAGTAGAAAACTTTTGGACTTCCGCATTACCCTCGCTTCTCCACCTGTTCATGACAAGTTCTGGCTGGTTTGACAGTGTCCCCGGAGTCGAATAAAACAGATGCGTATAGTTGTAGCCTTGTTGTTTCACGTATTGAAATAATACCTCCAGGCGGAACCCTTTGTACTGGAAACTGTTGAGGATGCCACCAAAATATTCGCGTCCAACAAATTTCACTGTTTGTCTATCCGCCACGTCATATACGCCATCTTCGTTTATATCCGTGAATTGATATACTCCTGTGGCTGGATTGATTCCCTCATAGTTGTACAGCTTTTTAATATCAAGCGGTCTGCCAACCACATAGATTTCGTCATAAGCGGGAGAGGAACTAAGATTTGGAAATTCAACGAGCTTATTGCGCGGTATGGTCATATTGAAAGAAGTTGACCATGTAAAATCGCTGATCTCGATGTTGCGTGTATTTAATTCGATCTCCACTCCTGTATTTTGAACAATGGCGGGCAGATTTCCCTGAATACTTGGGAAACCCGTTGTTGGAGCCAACGGTAGCGCCACCAGCTGGTTCGATGATCGGTTTCGGTAATAATTAATTCCAAGCAGAATGCGATCATTGAGAAAACCCATTTCAATTCCCCCCTCCAGCTTTCTATTTGTTTCCCAGGCGAAGTCAGGATTGTACAGTCTTAACGGTGTAAGTCCCACCTTTCCCTGATAGGTACCTGAAGAAGTATACGTATCCAGGTACTGGTAGTCACCGATCTGGTCATTTCCGGTAGTGCCATAGCTTGCACGCAGTTTGCCGGATGAAAAGAAGGGCATGACATTTTTAATGAAATCTTCCTTTGTGAATAGCCATGCTGTACCGATGGCACCAAAAACAGCAAATTGTTTGCCGGGCCCAAACCTGCTGCTGCCATCCCTGCGACCAGTGATGTTAACAATGTATTTTTCTTTCAGTACATAGTTAAGCCTTCCAAAAACAGCATGGTAACGGTATTGGGAATAATAGTTTGTTGCTGCTATAATGCTCGGTGCCGAGCCAATATTTTTCATCAGTGCTTCACTTGAAAAACCGTTGGCGTATTGTGCCAGACCATCATTCTTTTGTTCCATAAATGTTGTTCCTATGAGGACATCTATGGCACCGAACCCAACTGTTGGCTTCCAGATCAATTGAGGTTCTGCAATCCAGTTTTGAAAACTGCTGTTTGAAAAAATGGACCTGTTTATTTGTGTGGCTGCAGGGTTTAGTGAGCTGATCGGAATGGCCGTTACCGCTTTGTTAGTAATGTTCGTATAGCCAAGATTTACTTTTGCTTCGAGGAAAGGAATAATCGAGTAGCTGACTACGGCATTTCCTATCAGGTTATTGGTGGTAGCTTCGTATTTACGCTTCAGGAAAGCCAGCGGATTCTCAATCGTATTCCAATCCGTCCAGCTCAGCTTTCCATTTTCATCGTACAGGGCCGGGGCATTTGGCGAAAGCGTAAGTGCCCTGCTCGTTAAATCTTCGCTTAGCAGATCGGTTGAGTTAACCGAGTAGTTGACCGAGAGTGATGTTTTCAGTTTCTCATTGACGGACCTGTTCGTGATGTTCGCATGAACAGATATACGTTGATCTGAATTTTCACCGGGAAAGACGGTAGTCTCTCTGTGAAAGCCGCTTCCAATTAAGAACTGGGTATTCTTCTCACCTCCTGATATTGAAAATTGTGCATCCGTGATGTGTGCCGAGCCACCGATTAGCTCCTTCTGCCAATCGGTGTATCTTGTAGTATCCCAGGCTACAAGATCGGGCGCATCCGCAGCGGTTGGAGTCATACCGTCATTTCCGAAAGCTTCCTTCCTCATTTGCACATATTGCTGCGTGTTTAGCAAGCTCATCCTATTGCCCACCTTTGCCACCCCCGTATAGAAATTCAGATCGACTTTAGTACGCCCTTCCTGTCCTTTCTTGGTTGTGATTAATATTACTCCGTTAGCACCTCTCGATCCGTATATAGCCGTGGCATCCGCATCTTTCAATACCTCAATACTTTCTATGTCCGATGGATTAATACTATTGAGTGGACTACTCCCTTGTGAAGCGTTCGGGGCAGAACTTCCTAAAATATTGCCTGACGTTTCGGAGAATGACATCACAGAAGACAGGTAAGGGACTCCATCAATAATATAAAGCGGATCATTCCCATTGGCGATGCTGTTTGTTCCTCTGATCCTTACTTTAAAATTTCCACCGGGCACACCATTCTGCTGTGTAACCTCCAAACCCGCAACTCTTCCCTGAAGTGCGGCAATTGGGTTGGACACGGGCTGTTTTTCAATGTCCTTCGAATCAATTTTTACGATGCTCCCTGTCTGAAATTCTTTTGTTGTTTCATAGTACCCCGCATTGACAACAACCTCAGTAAGACTTTTTATGTCCTCTTGTAAAGTAATATCCACTACGCTACGCCCATCGACCTGTGTTTCAAATGAGGTGTATCCGATAAAGGAAAAAATAAGTATGTCCTTATCGTTAACGCCAATGCTATAATTGCCGTTCGAGTCGGACGTAGTTCCATTGGTCGTCCCTTTCACTACGATGTTTACACCGGCCATAGACTGCTGTGTGGTTGCATCCATCACTTTGCCGGTAATGGTGGCAAGCTTGTGTACCTGCATCGATCTTGCATCAGATCGCTCCGTGACTATCTCCGGTTCGTCATACATGGATTGATCAAGGTTCTTTTTAAGTATGATAATGGTACCGTTCTTTTCGTCCACCTTATACTTAATGTTATAGGGTGAAAGAAGCTGGTTCAATACATTACGCAGGGTTTCTTCTTTTGCTTCCATTGTAATCGATTCTGATTCGCTACGTTCGATCTGCTCGATGCTGAAAAAGATCTTCACACTGCTCACATCCTCAAGCTGGTAAAGAGCGGTTTCGAGCGTGACTTCTTTTAAGCTGAGCGTAACCTTCCTGTCGAGTAACTGAGCATAATTCTCATGCGCTGCCGATACCCCGCATACGATCATCGCTATCATTGTCTGTGCTGCACATATTTTCATAACCTTCCAGAGTTTTGTAGAACATTTTTTCATAGCTTGTTGGTGTTTTGTTTATTGTAACCCATTTATAAAAACAAAGCGCCCCCCGTACCATCCCCTGCAAGGGTTGGACAATTAAACAGAGGGGATCACATGGCAGGAGTGTTCGCGCACTCCTGTTTTATTTTCAGGTGGTGTTGATCGGAAGATGCTGATCGGGGTGTGTCATAAGGTTAGTTTAGGTTATTATATAGGTAGCGATGTCAGCAACCCTTGCCAGACAGCTCAACATGGTCACCTTTGATGATGTAGGTAACGTCAAGCAGATCGGTAAGTATTGCTAAAGTATTTTCTAACGATTTGTCCGTAAAGTCTGCCGAGATACGGCATTTGTTCAGGCTCTTATCCTTAATGGTAATGGTGACATCAAACTTCCTGGCGATGCATTCAATGATCTTCTCCATTGAATCCTTTCGGAAGTTCATGTCGTATTCCGTATTCTCGGTGAGCGCTGATACGTCTGGCTCCGTCAGCGCAATGCGCTCGATCTCGCCTTTGGTGGTGTAAACTACTTTTTCTTTAGGCTCGACATTTACACCAACATCATCATTTGCTGACGTGAGATTCACTTTTCCGGTAAGTACGTTTAGTTCGATGCGTTCTTGTCCCGTTTTTAAACTAAAGCTTGTACCGAGTACTCTTACATTGATGCCCCCGCAGACAATCGTGAATGCGCTGTTAGGTATCTTGGCCACTTCAAACAAGGCTTCACCGGTAAGCGTGGCGTGCCTCTCACCGTCTTTTTCGTAGTAGATAAATTTGCTTCCTTTCTGCAGCCATACAATTGTGCCATCATTAAGAATCGTTTTTTCTATTCCATTGGATGTCAACATCTGAAGCGGATTAGAATCAGTCACCCCACTCCAGATTGTGAACGATACCGAAAGAATGATCACAACGGAGGCTGCAATTTGCACCCACTGTTTTGAAAAAGTTTGTCTCAGCCAGGGGCGTTTAGGGTACAACGCAATTACATCATCAACACTTTCAGTATTGCTCGTGATTTTCTGGAACAGTTTCTCCTGGTCCACTTTAGACAGTTCGAGGTCTGTATTATTCTCGCGTTGTAGTACATTGAGCCATGCAGTAAACTTTGCCTTCTCCTGTGTAGAAAGCTGGTTATGCAAATACCTGTGCAGTAAACGGTCGAAATTGGTTTCTTCCATGTGGCAATTCTTTAAATAGAGATTCGTCTACTAATTTAATTAAAATGAATCCTACCTTTTTAATATGGCGGCACGAACATTATCGGCTGAACGCATATTCCAAGGCAAACTTTTTTCTATGCAAACGAATTAAATCAGAATTTAATGGGGAAGTGGAGGCGTTTTCCCAAAGAATGATGGTTTCGGCAAGATGTGTTTGAGGGCTATAAAAAGATAAAAATCAGGATTGAAGCGCCCACCCGGCAGAAGCTGCCGTATGTTTTGCGAAAGTGATTGTACACGCTGGTCATATAGTTGTCAACGGTTCTGTGCGTGATATTCATTCGCTGGGCGATCTCCGCATTGGAAAGATTTTCATTCAGCCTCAGCCGGATTGCCACCTGGGCACGTTCCGGCAATTGCCGGATACCTTGTTCAATGGCACGTTGGATATTTTCAGCGGTGTGCTCTTCGTCAATGCTGTCATATATTGTTTCAAAAAACAAGTAATGCTCAGCATACCGTTTCTTTATAGCGTTGTGCCGGAAGTAGTCCGTAAGCTTGTTCCGGACGCTGGTGTACAGATACGGTCGTAATGGTTTAGGCTGAATCGATTTACGAAGTGACCAAAGTCTTTCAAAAACTTCCTGGATCATTTCCTCGCAGTCTTCTTTCCGTGTAATGATATGCCGGGCATAGCTATACAGCTCAGGGGCATACGTATTGTAAATAATTTCAAATGCTTTTTTGTCTCCCCTATTCAGCAGGGTTATCAGTTCTGCATCGCTATGGTTTGCCCTGTCTTTCATAAGGCAACTCCTATGCAATGTGAAGTAACGTTCACACGCTGGCAGGTATCCTTACCAGGTGTAAACGCGATGGACCCCACACGAAATTTTATGCAAAGGCCAATGCTCCCGAGCGGGAACTTGCCTGTATGAATTGAAAACCAAAGCGCGGGCCTCGTCTTATCATTACAGAAGCGTGAGAAAATGCTCGTGCACTGAAATAAGAGAGACCCCGCGCTTGATGCGCTGAATATTGTTAAGGCTTGTCTCATTGTCTCGCATTACGTTCAGTTTCTCACGCTGCTGTAATGGGAGAATTTTGACTCTACCTTCTAAGGTCAAAAACGGGTGCTTATTTGGCAAATAAAACCGATTTTAAACAGTAAAGCATGCCATATATCTCGAAATTTGTTCCTGCCAGTTACAATTTGTACCTTTGAAATGAGCAAACAAAATGGCTATGGCTAAAAAAATTGACGTTGAAACCTTGTTAACTACGATTGGAAAGAACCTTTATGCGATCAGAAATGCCAGGAGGGAAACTCAGGAAGGTGTAGCTGATTCCATTGGCGTTAAGCATCCGGTTATTAGCAAAATTGAAAATGGCCAATACACACTTACTATCGAGATGCTTGCAAATTTGTGTAACCACTACGAAGTGTCCATCCAGCAGGTAATGGAATTAGAGATTACACAAATATTTCATTTTACCCAAAGAAATGAATCAGGGACTCACAACAACACGCTCAAGCAGTCTAATGTGAGCAACGATCTTTCGGAAGGGTATCAGCATCTGATCTCACACTACAAAGCAGAAATTGATACGTTGCGAAGCCAGCTTGGCGGCAAGAAGTAAACGCATTTTATTTTCTCCACTCACTTTGATTAGTTTAGAAAGGGAACAATACGCTTCAAGAAAAGTAACAGGCCAAGAAATTACCGAGCATCGTATGAAGCGATTTTTTCTTTACAAATTCGCTCAACTATCGGGTTCATTAGTTTAACCCGTTCAATAAGTATTGACAGCTCTTCTTCTGTTATGACGTAGTCGGTTCTATACCGCGCATCCACATAGCCACGCTTCAGTAAATCAAACAAATGCTCTTCGTGCTTGTCGGTTTCGGCACGGAATACCTCAAATAGCTCTTTTGAATACTGCTTTGATTTTTTACGAAGCTTCCAAAGATTATGCGTTTTAGGCTTGTAATCAGTAAAGACCAAGAGGGTTGCGTAATAAAGACTTTCTGTTGCTTGATGTAATTCAAAGGCACTCTTCTTAAAATTCCCTCTATTGAAAGCGTGGCCACAATCAATTATGAATTCATTTGCCTGTGGAAACCATGTATCAAAATACCGCTGCGCTTTTTCTTTTTTTTGTGCCTGTGTAAGCTCTCTTGGTACGGCAAACTGTAGTTTACTTTTATCATAGAGAATAATACCCTCGCTAACAATGTCCACAAAGAAGTATTCGCCCTGTTCGAGTCCTTCATTGATGTAGTTGACCTCGTGTATTTCAAGATTTACTGGTGGCTTATACCGGTCAACACGGTCCATGATCTTCGCTTCCTGCGCGTATGTCTTTTCCGGGTTGTCTTTTGTGATTACCAGCAAATCATAGTCACTAATGTATTCGTACAAGGTACCGTGCTTGTCGGTGTACCTGTCTTCCACCCAACTTCCTTTAGCATGGCTGCCGAAAAGGATAATTTTTTCAGGGTTTACCACTTCCCTAATGATCTCGGCAATACGGTTAATCTCGTACTGCTTATTTTCGGGAAGGTGCAACAGAGAGGTTTTCATTAATACTATCTGAAAGACTGATATTTTGTTTAAAAATACGGTTTTCTGAGACAAATACAGTGCAGGTGCTAGTCCATACGATGGGTGAAATTTGAGACAGAAGGGCGCCTGGGAACAGCGTTCGATCTTAATGGGTTTGACTTACCACAATAAAAAAATACATTAAAAGACAAATGCATTATAGGCTTTGTCAAGGGCAGCCCCCTTTTTACTAGACACTATTTTGGATACTCTAAACTTCCTTTTGCAAGATTATGAATATCACAAAGAATCTGTAAATTCTCCAATGTTGTCTCTCCGCCTTTCGACCATGGAATTATATGGTCAAAATGTATCTTGTCACCGATGAGAGTAACGCCACAAAGTCGGCATTTATTTCCGTCTCTCATTAATACTTGAACTTTCAATCTTTCACTTGCGAATCTTTTAGTCGTATGTTTAAAAATCTCCTCAGTTTTCAAAATTGTCAGTGGTACATTTTCTACTTCTTGCCCAATATCCTTTGCATCCTCTGCGTTTACGAACTCAACAAATGCTTCGAGGGCTTTTCTGAAAGTCCCAAATCTACCTAAGTAAGCACTCGGTGAGAATTGTGAATGAGATCTTTTGAGATCTCTTGAAACAGGTTGTCGTCCGAGTTTAATCCATACCTTTTCAATATTTTCAAACAACTCCGTTTCTGTCGGATTATGTTTCATTACAATCTCCAAACCGGCTTGTCCGACAGCTTCATTCCAGCTCCCAAATCTTGCCCCAATTGTCCCGGCTGTATATTTTCCGCCATTGTCATTGTAGTCTCTCGATGACAGCTTCTTTGTCCCCAATGTCCCTGCAACTTTTTTCAAGTCGTCCGGATAAGGTTGTTGACACCTTGTCAACAATATCTTAAATTTCAAATCTTTTTCAAGTTTATCACGATCAAGCTGAAAGGTGATTTTCAAACTCCTATTCCTGTCAACATAGTTCTTTAGTCGTTCATAAAATTCATTAACATAGTCCGTTTTATGGTCGACTAGTTTCAGTTTTTGAAGAATATACATCTTCAAAGATTCTATATCAGTGTAACTCCCAATTTTTATTATTCTTTCGTTCATTCGTCAACCAGGCTTGCCGTTGCTGGCAGCAGTAAGCTTTACTTAATTCTAAATCTTTTTAGTCCTTTGTCAAATGTTCGCTTACAGTCTTTATTTGTCATTTTTCCTGTTCCGATTTGAAAAACAATTTTTTCAGCTGTGATTCTATTTCTTTGAATTCTTAATTCAAATGCTTTTAAGTCCTCGTAGCTCATGTCGTGAAAAACTATTGTAAAGTCGTCCTGTCCAATAGGGATTGAAAACTCTCCGCAGATGTCAGTCACTGTCCCTTTAGTAGTTCCTTTTGTAAGCTTCCCCGAATTTCGGCCATTTGAAAGTTGAATACAAATGTTCAATTTTAAAATGGTTATTATGAAAAAGTCAAAATTCACAGAAACACAGATTGTAAAAGCGATCCAGGAACATGAAGCTGGTCGTAAGGCAGAAGACATTTGCCGTGACCTGGGTATTACCACCGCCTCTTTTTACAAATGGCGCCAACGTTATGGAGGGATGGAAGCCAGTGAGGTAAAAAAGCTGAAGGAGATTCAGGACGAAAATGCGAGGTTGAAGAAAATGTTTGCAGATCTAAGTCTGGTTCATGATGCTCTTAAAGATGCAGTGGCAAAAAAGCTTTAACGCCTGATGAGAAGGGCATGCTTATTCATTTCATGATAACAGAGCATCAAGTGAGTGAGCGACAGGCGTGTAAAGCATTAAGTGTGGCCCGCAGCAGTTATCAGTATAGACCAAAAGCTAAGCATGATACACCCTTAATTAATGAACTACAGGTTCTGGTGAATAGACATCCAGCTATTGGTTTCTGGCAATCCTATTTCAGATTAAGGAGGAAAGGTTTTGTGTGGAATCACAAAAAAGTTTATCGCATTTATACCGCACTACATCTCAATATAAGAAGAAGATTCAAGAAGCGTTTACCAGCCAGAGTAAAGCATGCGTTGTTTCAGCCATCCGCGATGAATGAAGTATGGTCTATTGATTTCATGAGTGACAGTCTGTGGAGTGGTCGTAAGTTCAGAGTACTCAATGTTGTAGATGATTTCAACCGCCAGATGCTGGCGATGGAAGCCGATATCTCATTACCTGCTCTTAGAGTGATACGGGTGCTCGAATATCTCAAAGAGTTTCGCGGACTACCCAAAATGATCAGAGTAGATAATGGTCCAGAGTTCATTTCTCATGTGCTGGATGAATGGTGCCGTAAGCATCTGATTAACTTAACCTACATTCAGCCAGGCAAGCCCATGCAGAATGGATTCGTAGAGCGTTGTAATGGAAGTGTACGAAGAGAATTGCTGGATGCTAATGTGTTCTACTCTTTGCAGGAAGTGCGTGAAAAAATAGAAGAATGGATGCATGACTACAATTATGATAGACCTCATGAAGCGTTAAACTATCAGGCACCTATGGATCTACTGGAAGCAATACATTGAGGTTATGATTTCCTTTTCAATCGATAAGCAGAGCGGCAAGGTGAATGTGGAGCGGATGTCAAGACCGGTTGATTCC